>Ga0209631_10000839_pt1 | contig 41131 bp, 40 predicted proteins | sample COG_08_FD_184752 | JGI IMG/M metagenome (GOLD analysis project Ga0209631, IMG submission 184752) | Pelagic Microbial community sample from North Sea - COGITO 998_met_08 (SPAdes) (version 2) | ecosystem: Environmental > Aquatic > Marine > Neritic zone/Coastal water | place: Helgoland, sampling... | reverse complement strand
CCTCTTTGATTCTGCGAACGATACCGTCGACAGCGTCGATCGCCTGATAAAAAACTCCGCTCTGAATACACGTCTCCGTGCGGCGACCGATGACGAGGTCGGGTGGCTGAAGTTCAACACGGGGCAGTTTCGCGGTACGTACAGACAACCACTCGAGGCCCGCCCGGAGGCCGGGAGAGATGACCCCGCCAATGAAGGCACCGTCCGCCGTGATACAATCGAAGGTAGTGGCCGTGCCGAGATCCACCGCGATCGTATCCCGACCGTACATCGCTTTGGCCGCCATGGTGTTCACGACCCGATCTGCGCCCACCGAGAGAGGCTCTTCTACATCGAGCCGGATAGGCAGGTCCGAGTGCGGCCCGACCGCCACGACAGGCGCGCCGGTAATCGTCTCAAGTGTCTTCTTCCAGACATAATTCACCGAGGGCACCACGGAGCCGACTACTCCCCGGGCGATCCGTGATTCGTCCAGGCCATCCCCGGCGAGAAACGCGCGGATGAGCGCTGTCATCTCATCTCCCGTGCGGGGGACGCTCGAACTCACACGCCAGTCCGCGAGGATCTCGGTCGGTGAGGCCGCAAGGCCCACCATCGTTTCCGTGTTTCCAACGTCAACTACAAGCTGCATGGCTACTCCTCCAGTCCGGGCCTCGGGACGGGGCGCACGCTTCCCGAGCGCACCGACACCACTGAGCCATCATCCAGTTCCAGCAACAACATGCCATCTTCATCGATCCCACGCGCAATGCCCGCCCCGTATTCCTGGGTCAGCACCTGGTGATCAATTAGCGCATCTCTGGCGGTGAATGCCTCGAGCGCCTCCGTCACGGCGTGCGGAGCATCGAGCAGGTCGAGCACTCGACGAGCGAGCAGGCCAGAGAGCGTCAGAGTCGACGGGATAGCATCCGTGTGCTCCGACAACGACGTGGGTGTGAACGCAGACCGGTCGGACGTCAGCTCGTCCTCCGAGGGCGACGAGTCGACATTGATCCCGATGCCCGTCACGACCCAGCCGGATCCGCGCTCGACCAGGATCCCACCCAGCTTACGCCCCTTGATCATGAGGTCATTCGGCCATTTCACCAGAACGCGCACGCCCGAGTGCTCCTCCAGGACCTCCGCACATGCGACCCCGATCACGATCGGAAGCTGTGGCGTGGCATCGGCGGCGGAGAGAACAAGGGACATCCACACGCCGTTGCCAGATCCGGACGCCCACCACGCACCTCGGCGACCACGCCCGGCTGTCTGTTCCCGAGCGAGCACCAGGCCACCCCGCTGAGTGCCACCTTCAGCAAGGACCCGGGCCCGGTCATTGGTCGACCCGATGGAGTCCCAAACCTCGAACGTGGGGAGTCCCAGTTCGGCTGCGCGCCCCGATTCGATGCGCGGTTGGGCCGTTTCGCTCACCGAAGCGTCACGAACGCCAGGTAGAGCGCGCCGACGACCCAGCAGTACGGGGCGAAAAAGTGGAACGAGCGGCGGGCCAGCATCGCAACGAACGTGCGGATCGCCAGCACGCCGGTAATACCCGCGGCCACACCACCGACGAGGAGCATCGAGGTGGACAGCCCCTCTGGTCCCGCCCCGGCCAGATCTGGAATCTGGAGGACGGCCGCACCTGCGATCGCGGGGACCGCCATCAGGAACGAGAACGCAGCGGCTTCTCGGGCCTCCAACCCCAGCCACATCGCAGCCACGACTGTGGATCCTGATCGTGAGATGCCGGGGATCAGAGCGAACGCCTGGGCGATCCCGATGAGGAGCGCGGCCCGCCACGTTGGCCGTTCGTCATTCGCACGCTCGAGTGCGGATCGACTGCTCCACAGGATCGCGCCGGTGACGAGGAGAGCCGCACCCGGCACGAACGGGTTGTCGAAGAGGGCCTCGATACGATCCTTGGCAAAAACGCCCAGCAAACCGGCGGGAATCGTGGCAACGATGATCAGCCCGGCGTATTCGAGCGACTCGCGGTCTCTCGTCAGGATGCCTCGACCGAGCTCGGCGACACGCGTCCGGTACACCAGGAGAATCGAGACCAGCGTCGCGAGGTGGACCGCTACTTCGAACGCCACGCCCTCGATGTTCACCGCGAGCAGGTTTTGGACGATGACCAGATGCCCGGAGCTCGATACCGGCAGGAACTCCGTCGCTCCCTGCACGATCCCGAGGATCAGTGATTCCCAGAGACTCATGAGCCCAGGATCCGGTCATAATACGACTCATACATCGGGACCACCTTCTCAGTCGAGAATCGTGCGTGAGCCGCCGCTCGTCCGGCCGCTGCCATGCGCGCGAGCAGGGCATCGTCCCGGAGAATGTCCGCTCCGGCCGCGGACATACCGGCAACGTCTCCCACGTCCAGCAAACGACCGGTTACCCCGTCGTCGACGACCTCGGGCAACCCACCGACCCTTGTCGCCACGACGGGTGCGCCACACGCCATCGCTTCGAGCGCAGCCAGACCGAACGACTCGTTCGCGGAGGGCAGTAGGAAGAGGTCCGCACACGACAGCAGTTCCTCGACAGACTGGTGCTTGCCGAGAAAGAGGACGTCCTCGTCTACGCCGAGTTCCTCGGCACGCTGCGCAGCGCGGGGACGGTCAGGCCCATCACCGACCATTACCAGCCGAGACGGCACCTTATCTCGAATACCTGCAAATGCCGTCACCACGTCTTCGATACGTTTCACGGACCGGAAGTTCGAGATGTGCATCACGATCTTTTCACCCCGGGGCGCGAGTGCCGCTCGGTGACAGGGTTCGCGGTCGGGTCGCCACATCCCCATATCAATGAAGTTCGGGATCACCTCAATGCGATCGGCAGGCACCGAGAAGTCACGCACGGTCTCGTCCTTCAGGTAACTCGAGACTGCGGTGAGACCATCTGACTCGAGGATCGAGAAGCGGGTGATCGAGTGGAAGGACGGGTGGAGCCCTACCAGCGTGATGTCCGTTCCGTGCAGTGTGGTGACGATGCGCAGTCGACGCTCATTCCCAAGCATCTGACGCGCCAGGTATGCGGACGCCGCGTGCGGTATGGCGTAGTGCATGTGTACGAGATCGAGATCATGCTTGCGCGCAGTGTCATGCAAGGCGACGGCGAGCGCCAGCGCATACGGAGGATGCTCGAAGAGCGGATAGTCCTCCATCTCGACCTCATGGAAGAACACCCGCTCCTTGAAGCTGCCTAGACGGAACGGCTGGTCATACGAGATGAAGTGGATCTCATGACCTCGCTCGGCCAGAGCCAGCCCCAGCTCGGTCGCGACCGCGCCAGAGCCACCGTAGGTCGGGTAACAGGTGATGCCGATCTTCATTCGGAGTTCTCGGTCGCCTGGACATCCAGGGCGTGAAGTGCGAATTCCGCCTGACGCTCGACCGGCTGAGCCGCATCGATCGTCACCGCATGGTCGGGCAGCTGGTGCCGGAACCATGTCAGCTGACGGCGGGCGTATTTCCACGTGTTGCTGTCGATCTCTTCCTTCGCTTCCTCGAGCGTCGTCTCACCTCTGAGATACCGGGCCGTCTCTCGATAGCCGGTACCAGTCATCCCCGGCGCATCATCGCCATGGCCAGCTGCGAGAAGGCCACGGACCTCATCCTCGAGCCCGCGCTCGACCATCCGCTCCGCGCGGTTGGCGATTCGGCGACGGATCTCCTTTCGAGGAAGATCGAGCACTACGACGGCTGCTGAAACCCCGGGCGCCTCGGGTGGGGCCACGACGTGCCAGCGCGAAAGCGGCACGCCCGTGAGGAGCGCGACCTCGAGGGTCCGTGCCATGCGGTGCGGACCACCTTTGATGGCCATCTCTGCTCGCGGAGGATCCAGCACGCGGACGAAGGCCTCCAGCGTCTCTCGGGGCTGCCTCGCGACCCACGCGCGCAGTCGTTCGCGACGCTCAGGGTCAAGATCCGGTTCGGCGAAGATCGGATTCAACAGACTCTTGAGGAAGAAACCGGTCCCTCCGGCCACGACCGGCAGAGCGCCTCGCATACGAATCTCTTCGATCCAGCGACGTGCGTCACGAGCGAACTGGCCGGCCGAGTACCTCTGATCTGGCGTCACGAGATCCAGGCCGTGGTGCGGGATCGCTGCTTGATGCTCGGCGCGAACCTTGTCGGTTCCGATATCCATTCCGACATAGACCTGTCGTGAATCCATCGAGATGATCTCGATGGGGCGCCGACGGGCCAGCTCCACGGAGAGGTCCGTCTTTCCCGAGGTGGTCGGTCCCGTCAGAACCAGCACGGGACCGTCGTAGCGTATGGTCACTGCCGCACTCACGTCCGTCCGAACTTCCGCTCCAGTTCAGTCCCGGAGAGGCGCACGACCGTGGGGCGACCGTGGACATCGTGATGAGGCAGCTCGGTGGCGAAGAGCTGATCGAAGAGTTCCTGCATCTCCGGCTCAGAGAGCTTCTGCCCGGCCTTGATGGCGCTCTTGCAGGCGAACGTGCTCGCAATGCGCTCATGCTGGTTTCGAGCAGCCCGTACAAGATCTGATCCATGAGTCAATTCCTGGATCATCTCGCGGAAAGCTCGCTCCGCGTCGAAATACCGGTGCGGGTTCGGTACTGCATGCACGATCACCGTGTCACCACCGAACCCTTCCACTTCGAACCCGGCTCGGGCGAGAAGGCCACCGAGATCTTCCACCATCGCCACTTCGGGAGCGGTGAGCTTGAGCGTCAGGGGGAAGAGCAGGCGCTGACTCTCCTGCCCACCAGCCTCGAAGCCGTCCATCAGTCGCTGGAAGAGAATGCGCTCGTGTGCCGCGTGCTGATCGACGATCAGGACCCCGTCCCGCGTCTCCGCAAAGACGTACGTGTCGAGCACCTGCCACAGCCGCGGCCTGCGGGCTCCCGGCTCCGGCAACGGCTGTGCACGCCTGAGGCTACCTGGAGAGCTCGCGGCGTCTCCTCCGCCGTCCGCGACCGAGCCCGGGTCGGCCTCCGCGTGGTCCACCTCGTTCGGCCCGGGCACGAACAGGGCCATCTGAGAGTCCACCGGGCTCGGCGGCGGCGCGGACCCTTGTCCGGTACCGACCTCCCGTACCGCCATCGGTGGCGCTCCGAGCGGCCGGTCGAAGGTGGCCGAACTCGCTTCATCGTCCAGCGCAGTCCGAACGGCATTCTCGACCAGTGCTTCAACCTGGTTCTGATGTCGGAACCGCACCTCCGACTTCGCAGGGTGCACGTTGACATCCACCTGATCGCCAGGCATCTGGAGGTAGAGGAAAAGCCACGGTCGAACGCCCTGCGGGATCGTCGTCCGGTACCCGCGTTCCACTGCGCGAACGAGCGCGGGCGATCGGAACGGTCGGCCATTCACGAAGAGATGGCTGCGTCGGACGCCTGGACGTGCCATATCGGGACGTTGAACGAGACCTGCGACACGCAGTCCGTCGTCTTCCCCGGAGGCGGGAATCAGCGTCCCTGCGTGTTCGAGCCCCCAGACCTGCGCGATACGGCTGGACGCGTCCTCAGCACCGGGCAAATCCAGCAGAACTCGACCATCGGAGGTCAGCACGAACGCGACGTCAGGATTTGCGAGCGCGAGTGCAGTGACAACCTCGTTGACCGCGCGGGTCTCCGCGCTGACCGACTTAAGAAAACGAGCACGCACCGGCGCGTTGTAGAAAAGGTTGCGCACCTCGACCGTCGTCCCACGACGACGTGCGAAATCGCCTACATCACTGATACCTCCGGCATTTACGGTGACGCGGGTGCCTGCCTCTCCTTCTCCGTCCCACGTCTCGATCGACATGCGCGAGACTGAAGCGATCGATGGCATCGCCTCCCCACGAAAGCCGAATGTGGGCACTCCGCTCAGGTCATCTGCCGTCTGGATCTTGCTGGTGGCGTGACGATCTAGGCAGAGAAGCGCGTCCTCCCGACCCATCCCGACGCCGTCGTCGCTCACCCGGATACGTCGCTTGCCCCCGCGCTCGATCGCGACATCGACGCGGGTGGCATGTGCATCCAGAGCGTTCTCCGCCAGTTCCTTCACCGCCGAGGCAGGACGCTCGACCGCCTCGCCGGCCGCGATCTGGTTCGCGACAGCGTCAGGCAGGATCTGGATCGAGCGACTCATAACGAGTCTGCCCCGTAGAATCGGCAGGCGTTCTCCGTTGTGCGCTGAGCGACTTCTTTGACCGAGCACCCGACCAGCGTGGCGAGAGCGGCCGCCACGTGTACGACGTTTGCAGGCTCATTCCGCTTCCCACGGAGCGGCACAGGTGACAGGTAGGGCGAGTCGGTCTCGATGAGGATCCGGTCGTCCGGGACCTCCCGAAGCAGATCGGCCGCTGTGAAGGACTTGAACGACGCGATTCCCGATGCGGAGACATACCAGCCCGCAGCCATCGCGGCCTGGAATGCCTGATCGCCGCCGGTGAAGCAGTGCAAGACGCCTCTCGTGCCGTCGGGCATGCCACGAATTGCAGCGGCAACATCATCGTCCGCATCGCGCGCATGAACCACCACGGGGAGGCTCAGTTCAGCCCCTAACGAGAGGTGTGCGTCGAAGGATGCTCGTTGCTCTGCCCGTGGCGCACTGTCGTAGAAGTAGTCGAGTCCGGTCTCCCCGACCGCAACGACACCGTCCCGGCCCATCGCGATCTCTCGCACACGGTCGAGATCCCCGGGCTTTGCCTTACCCACCGCGTGTGGGTGCAGGCCGGCTGTGCTGAAGACTCCATCCCGATCCTCAGCCAGGTCCGCAGCGCTCACCGCGTCGGCCACGTCCGACGCAATCATTATGAGGCGCGTGACCCCGGCCTCCCGGGCCCTGCGAAACACCGCCTCCCGGTCATCCCGGAAGGCGATGTCAGTCAGATGGCAATGACTGTCGAAGTACTCGATCACACCGTCGCGGGCTGAGGCCGTTCCTTCTTCTTCTGATCCCCATCTCCTACGCCCCAACGCTTCTGAATTTCGATGAGCGCGGGTGAGGCGACGAAGATCGATGAATAGGTTCCGATCACGACTCCGAGAATCAGTACGATCGTGAAGTCACGAATCACGGCACCACCGAGGACGAGCAGAGCGGTCAGCACCGCCAGCGTTGTCCCCGACGTCAGCACCGTGCGCGGCAAGGTCTCATTGATCGACTCGTTAACGAGGTCGACCGGGTCCCGCTTTCGAGCGCCCTTCGCTCCCATGTTTTCACGGATTCGATCGAACACGACGATGGTGTCATTCAGGGAATAGCCGAGGATCGTCAGAATCGCTGCGACCGTCGGGAGAGCGATCTCGACTCTGAACAGTGCCAGGAAGCCCAGCGTGATCAGTATGTCGTGCGCTGTAGCGATGACCGCCGCGAGCCCGAACCGCATCTCGAAGCGGAACGCGAGGTACATCAGCGTCAGGATGAACGAGAAGATCACGGCCTGCAGAGCCTTCGTCTGCAGTTCGGCTCCGACCTTCGCCCCCACCAACTCGGTCCTGACCACTTCCACGCCGCGGTCAGGCAGGTTCGCTGCGACCGCAGCCTCGAGGGACTCGGCGACCTCGGTGATTGACGCGTCTTCCGCCAAAGGCGCGCGGATCACGAACTCGCTCTCCGACCCGAACTGGGTGATAGGGGGCGCCTGGGCTCCGCCGAGAGCATCTCTCAACTCTCCGGCGCTCACAGGCGCCTCGAAGCGCACCTGAATGAGCGAACCGCCGAGGAAGTCGACGCCGTAGTTCTGCCAGCTACCGAGGGAAGCGACGTTCATGCCCATCGCACCGATCCCGATGGCTAGCACGACCCCGGAAACCACATAGGCCTTACGGCGCATCTGGATGAAACGATACGAAGCGTGATGAAAGAGTCTCATGATCCGGGGCTCAGATGCTGATCGGATCCGACGCCTTCTTACCGGACAGGTATGCCAGGAAGAAGGAGCGGGTCACGAAAAGTGCGGAGAAGAAGGACGCCACGATTCCAATGGACAGCGTGACGGCGAAGCCCTGAACGGGCCCCGTACCAAACTGGAAGAGAATCAAGGCCGTGATGAGCGTCGTGATGTTGGCATCGACAATGGCCGACAGCGCGTGCTGGAAGCCCTCATCGACCGCCGTACGGGTCGCTCGACCCCCATCGAGTTCCTCTCGAATGCGTTCGAAGATCAGCACGTTCGCATCCACGGCCATACCAATCGACAGAATGAGGCCCGCGATTCCCGGTACAGTGAGCGTGGCATTCAGGCCAGCCAGCCCACCCAGCACCAGAAGCACGTAGACGGCCAGCGCACCCACCGCAAGCAAGCCAGCCATTCCGTAATAGACGCTCATGATGATGACGACCATTCCGATGCCGACCAGGCCAGCGACCTGGCCCTGGTCGATCGAGTCCTGACCGAGCGACGGTCCGACCGTCCGCTCCTCGACGATGTTGATACGGGCGGGCAGCGCACCGGCCCGAAGGATGAGCGCCAGGTCACGAGCTTCTTCAAGCGGCGTGCCCTGCCCCATCTCGATCTGCCCGCGAGCACCAATGCGGTCCCGGATGACCGGAGCACTCATGACCTCGTTATCGAGCACAATCGCGAGGTAGTTCCCGATGTTCGCACCGGAGAACCGTGCGAACTGACGCCCCCCCGCTCTACTGAACTCGAACTGGACCTGTGACTGGTTGAACTGCGGGTCCCGCATGGCCGTCGCGTCCTCGAGTTCCTCACCCGTGAGGAAGGAGTCCTCCTCGAGCACGTAAAGGCGGTAGTACGTCTGAGCCGCCTGCCCGACCAGTTCCGATCCCCAAAGCAGGATCTGCTCGCGCGGGTACGCGCGCTCGACATCATCCATGGCAAGGAACATCTCCGCCACAGGGCGATCTGCCGCCGAAACGAGATAGGTCCCCTCGATATCACCGACGAGCAGCAGAGACGAAAACGGCCTGAGCGCGTTCTCTTCCGCTTCGATCGAATCGGCCACAGCTATGGCAGCGCTGTCTGCAGCGGCCGACGCACTGTCGACCGTCGCCGAGTCGGCCCCGAAGAGGAGATTCTCGAGGTTACCCGTCTCCTCCTGGAGCACGGCACGTCCGAGCGCCGTGATCGAGTCGACGCCGAGTGTCGCCACGATCGCGCGGTCGATCCGTCGGAGTGAGCCATCCATTTCCGACGTCGTAACAACCTTCTTGAACTCCAAGAAGGCGTTGCGCTGCACGATGCCCTTGGCCTGCTCCTCGTCGTCGATCCCCGCAAGCTCCACAATCAGCCGGTCGCCACCCACCTTCTGAATGAGAGGCTCCTCGACACCGAACTCGTCGATGCGGGTTCGGATGATCCGATCCACACGATCGATCATGTCCGACTTCGCCTCGGTGGTCATAGTGCCGTCGGGATCGTCGACCTCGAGGACCAGGTGCATCCCACCCTGAAGATCGAGGCCGAGCTTGAGCCACTGGCCAGTTTCGGACTTGTGCGCGTAGAGCTGCCATCCGGCCGTCAGCGCGACGAGCGCGACAGTGATGAGGCGGCCCCGAAGAGACTTGAACATGAAAGCGAGGGGTTCAACGAAGAAATGGCCCGGAATCGGGCCCGAGGACCGGTACACCGGCCCAGATAAGTCAGCCTGTAAAGCTGCCCCGCCCCTCCCCTAGTGTCAATCGGAATTCGGGGGCTCGAGCACCGGTGTGGGCCTGTACTACTGAGACCCTGCAGGTGGATGCTCCCGTCACCGGGAACGACCGGGCAGGATCCGGTCAGAAGTAGAGCTGTGTCCTTGACCAAGACGCACCCACCGCGTGACCGCTTCGGGGTACCAGCCATCGAGGTAAGCGCTCACTCGGTTGCGTCACTGAACGCGCTCGGCACATCATCCGCTGCCTAGGCACCAGCCGAGATTCCGGGGCGCTCATGGGCGCCGTCGCTCCCTCGCTGGATGATGCGCACCAACCAGTGCACAGAGCCGCCGGGAGGGCTCATCCGTGCTTCATGGCCGAAGACAGCTTGCTGTGCTTCTCTCGGTACATCGCTGCGTCGGCCTCTGAGACCATCTCGTCGAGCCGCGCCCGGGGATCATCATCCTGATTCTGGCGAGCCATACCGATGCTGATCGAAAGCTGGAACGGCTCAGCGGTCGATTCGTTGAAGTCTACCACCTGTTCGCGCAGCCGTTCGACCAACAGCTCCGCACTCTCATCTGCTGCCTCAAGGGCGAGTACCCCGAATTCGTCACCACCGAGGCGTGCGATTATGTCGGATCGCCGGAAGGTGGCGCGGAGGATATCCGCGACCTGGATCAGCGCCCGGTCCCCAATGTGGTGGCCGAGGGAGTCGTTGATTGATTTGAAACGATCCAGATCGAGGAAGACCACAGTCACACCTCGCCCACTGCGTCGGCCGAGCTTGAGGTATTGCTCACCCAGATCTACGAAGCCACGACGGTTGTACAGGCCTGTCAGGTCATCGATGAGCGACAGACTGCGGAGCGCCGAGAACAACCGATGTCGTTCGATGGCATGCCGAAGTGCTCGAACCAGTGCAGCGGGCGCGAACTCACCCTTCACCAGATAGTCCTGCGCGCCGGCTTGTATCATGGACGCCGCAGCCTCCTCATCCGCTTCATCCGCGATGATGAGGATGGGGACCCCAGGTGCAAGTGCGTACGCCCTGTCGAAGGCGAGGATGCCCTGACTGTCGGGCAGCTCGAGAGACAGCAGGATCGCGTCGAGACCACCCTGGGTCAGTCGGGCGAGCGCTTCACTGAGTCCACCGACCCACTCGATTTCGAGCGCATCCCCATGCGACTCGTTCAGAGCCTGCCGCAGGTCACCGACGAGACTCTCGTCGGCGTGCGCCAGCAGAATTTTGATCGATCTTTGCTGCAAGAACGCCGCCTCCAGAGAGGTGCCGCGTGCATGTGCACGCAGAGAAGACGAGTAGGTCGATCGGTCACAAGAAACCTCAGGGAAGGTAACCCACCGGCGGGGCGTAAGACCACAGGAATGCACCTTCGCTCGGGAGGGGCGGAGCCGTCGTTTCCGGATCGACCCCTGCCGATCTTCACACCCGATCAGGCATCCGGATCGAAGACACCACGGTCTGGGCGATCTCGACAATCGCCCCACAGAGCCTCAACGGGATGAACGTCCTGCAGTGACCGTTCACCCTCAACCGTTCCGGTCTATCGGCCGCAGCCCCGTCAAAAGAAGGGACTAGTGGGCTGAGAGGAGCGCTGAATCTCGCCTGCGGACCGAGAGGAAGGACCATCCTAGCTCGTGCCCCGTATTCGTTGCAGTTCTCGACTTCTAGGGTGCCCCCATGGCCCTCGGCGATCTGATGAGAGAGCCATCGCAGGGTGACCTCGGAGCCTCCAGTGTGGCATCGACTGCGTTACGCACCAGGCTGAGGAGCGTCTGCTCAATCTGATCGGGGTCGACCCGCATGAGCACGTCTTCACCCTCCAGCGCCTCGGCCCGGATCGAGATGACAATCAGTCCGCGTTTGACCTAGTCACCCACCTCCTTCGGGAGCTCACTGCATGCCAGCATACCCTCGAGGCTTCCTGTGATCGACTAGATCGGGGTAAGCGAGTTATTGATCCCATGGGAGAGGACCCAGACAGCGATACGAGGGACGGTCTTCTTCACCGGATAGTTCGCCACTCGACCACCCTTTGACTCCTTCGTCATCGCGTGCCCCCTGTCCTTTCCATGGTCCCGTAGAGCGTCGGTCAACCCGACCGAGTACAACCTTCGGCCTGGTTTTCCTTTCCTGCACAGGAGTTTTTCACCATACCCTGATCCCCCTAAATATATTGCGCACAATATTTTGCCTTATTTTGCTCATGCAGCGACATAGATCGACCAATATGCGCTTGCCCGACCACTCGTCCCAAAACCGAACCCTCGCATCGGGCACCAGCTGAATCTCGTCGGGACGCGCAAGCGATCCAACGAGCCTAGGTTGGCTGTCTCGCCTCGCCCTTCCGCCAGCTCACGCCATGATCCACCGCGTCTCACCCTCCCTCGCCGTTCTCGCGCTACTCCTCTTCACTTCCCCCGGAATGGCGCAGGCCCCAACCCACGCAGCGTGTTCGGACGAGGCCCATCGACACTTCGATTTCTGGGAGGGCCGCTGGGTCGTCCGATCGGCAAACGGACCCCTGACCGGTCACAACACCCTTTCGGTGATCCTCGGCGAGTGCGTCCTGCGCGAGCACTACACGACACCGTCAGGCTATGAAGGGCAGAGCCTGAACGTCTATGACGCATCGCGCGGCGTGTGGCACCAGACGTGGACCGACAACAAAGGGCTCCTGCTACTTCTCGAGGGTGGCTACGAGGGTGACGCCATGGTCATGAAAGGCGAGACGAACGGTCCGGACGGGGCGAAGACCCTCAACCGCATTACCTGGTCCCGACTCGACACCACAGGCAATCGCGTCCGTCGGCACTGGGAGGTCTCCTCGGACGCAGGCGAGACCTGGTCGACCTCCTTCGACGGTCACTACCAGCGTCAGCGCAGTGGAACCGACTGGGATGTGCTCATTCGGGGCGGGACCGTGGTCAACGGCACAGGCGAGGCCGGGTTTGCCGCTGACGTCGCCGTGCGTGGTGACCGGATTGTCCGCGTTTCCCGTACGACTCTGGATGCCAGCAGAGCCGCCAGGGTCATCGACGCCGCCGGCAAGATCGTCAGCCCTGGATTCGTTGACATCCACACCCATCTCGATCCACTGCTGCGTCTGCCTGGCGGAGAGAGTCACGTGCGCCAGGGCGTCACCACCGCCCTTGGTGGACCCGACGGAAGTGCGCCCTGGCCGCTCGACACGTACCAGGAAGAGGCCCAGGCGCTCGGACTCGGCTTGAATGTTGGCTTCCTCGTTGGTCACAACACCGTACGTCGGGAGATCATGGGGCTGGCCGACCGAGGTCCGACCCCCGCCGAATTGCGCCGTATGGAGGAGATGGTCGCACAGGGCATGGACGATGGCGCATGGGGTATCTCGACTGGACTCAAGTACCTGCCGGGCGCGTTCGCCGAACTCGACGAGGTGGTGGCCCTGTCCCGGGTCGCGGGCGATCGCGGCGGCTTGTACACGTCCCACCTCCGCGAAGAAGGACTGGGCCTCCTCGACGCTGTCTCCGAAGCCCTCGAAATTGGACGTCGAGCGGAGATTCCCGTCGTCCTCACACACCACAAGGTGGTTGGTCAGCCCATGTGGGGGTCGTCAGCGACCACCTTGGCCATGGTCGATTCCGCCCGGAATGCAGGGACCGACGTCATGATCGACCAGTATCCATACACGGCCAGCTACTCGGGTATCACGATCCTCGTGCCGGCATGGGCCATGGCGGGGGGGACGGATTCCCTTCTCGCCCGCGCAGATCATCCTTTGCTGGGGGACAGCGTGCTCGCCGGGATCGAGTACAACATCATCAACGACCGGGGCGGCAACGATCTGCGACGCGTCCAATTCGGGCTTGTGACATGGGACCGATCACTCGAGGGGCTGACACTATACGATTGGGCGGTGCGCGACGGCCTCGAGCCCACCCCCGCAAATGGCGCACGCCTCGTGATCGAGGCGGTACGCCGGGGCGGCGCCAGTGGCATCTACCACGCCATGAATGAGCGCGACGTGGAAGCGATCATGGCCCATCCGCAGACGATGATCGCTTCGGACGGACGCCTCGTGGCCCCGGGCGATGGCCATCCACACCCCCGATGGTACGGAACCTTCCCTCGGGTCCTTGCTCGCTACACACGAGAGCGGGGCGTACTGACGCTCGAGCAGGCGATCCGGAAAATGACCGCGATGCCGGCCGCACGAATCGGTCTTCGAGAGCGCGGCCAGATCCGGGCTGGCTGGTACGCAGATCTAGTGGTGTTCGACCCCGAAACGGTCACTGATCGGGCCACCTTCCAGGAGCCACATCAGTATCCCGAGGGGATCGACTGGGTCCTGGTGAACGGTCAGATCGGCGTGGACAACGGCGAATACCAGGATCTCCGTGCGGGAACCGTACTCAAGCGAGGGAGAAACTAAGGCATCCACTTACGCTACTCCGGACTCTGCTCTCCGAGCCGGTGGTAGTACAGCTGCCCGAGATGCCAACCTAGATGCCAGATCGTATGGGTCAGGTACCCCCGCGTCGAGACTCCCTGCATGCGGACCGGGACATCTCCGGGATACTCGCGATCGAGCTGCTCCTCCGTCAGGCTCTCGAGTACCGGAACGACCATCACACGGCATGTGGAGATTCGATCGAGGATCTCATCTCTCGATAGATCGCGGTCGTCGAACTCGGCGGGCCGGTCACGGACATACCCCGTCTGGCCAAGGTGCGCCCCAATGTAGTGGGACAGATTGCCTGCTAAGTGCAGCGCAAGCGTTCCGGGCGGATTGACCTGGTTGCCTCGGGTAATCCAAAGTGCCTGCTCGTCCGGACAGGCACGCACTTCGTCGGCAAGACGATCCAGCTCTCGCCCCACGATCTCACCGAGCTCCCGACCCATCGCGCTACCGCTCATGAGTTTGCTCCACCGTACGCCATGTCTCCAGACGTCCCCTGAAGGGCTACAGGCTTTCCCTCGGGTACCCGAGACCCGGATGTAGCCACCTCAGCCTCGGAACGGAGTCGGTTCTCGAAAGAGATCGAGCACTGGATTGCGCTTTGGGCCTGCACGTTGATCCGGCCGGCGCAGAACATGCAGAGGAGGGCGGTGAAGAGCAGAGCAGGTCTCATGCGTACGGACGGATTCGAGGAGCGGTGGAACGTTGAAGCTCGGAAAACTAGTACGCCCACAGGGCCCGGACTATCTTCCGGTATGACCTCCTTGGACGATATACGCCCACGCCTCGAGGCGGCGCTTGCCCCGCTTCTCGTTGAGGTCGACGCACCCCTCGCCCCGCTTACCACCTTTCGGATCGGCGGACCAGCCGACTTCCTCGTGCGGGTCCGAACGGCCGACGAACTGGAGCGCGCATTACGTACCGCCACGGAGTTCGAAGTACCGTGGTTCCTCCTCGGTCACGGAGCCAACATTTTGGTCGGCGACGCTGGATTCCGAGGTATCGTGATCCGCTGCGAGGTAGCAGGGATCGATTTCCTCGACGGGGACCGGGTTCGAGCTGGAGCGGGCGTCGAGATGCACCCCGACCTCATCAACGCGACCGTGGCCCGGGGCCTGGGTGGTCTGCACCACTTTGTGGGCATCCCCAGCACAGTGGGCGGCGCGCTCTGGCAAAACCTGCATTTCCTCGCCCCTGCTCGGGATCGGACAGTATTCATCGAGGAGGTGCTGGAGTCCGCCGAACTCCTTACCGAAGACGGCGAGCGGGTGACCGTGGACGTCGACTACTTCGAATTCGGATACGACAAGAGCGTACTGCACCACCGCGCCGATATCGTCCTGTCCGCCACCTTTCGTCTCACACCCCAGCCAGTCGAGGAGCTGCGGGAGGTCGTCCGGAGCAATCTGGAGTGGAGAGACGATCGCCACCCCGACCTGTGGCTCTACCCGAGCGCGGGCTCGATCTTCCAGAAAATCGAAGGCATCGGAGCAGGCCGGCTCATCGACGAATGTGGTCTCAAAGGGCATGTGCATGGAGGCGCGGGGATCTTCCATCGGCATGCCAACATCATCGTGAACCACGGAGGGGCGACCGCAGCCGAGGTGCGCGCCCTCATCGATCTGGCCAGAGAGACGGTCGCGAGAGAAACAGGACACGAACTGACGCCGGAGATCTCGTTCATCGGAGACTTCGGGGTGCTCGAGTGATCGCTCTGCCTTCGATGCGTGTGCGAGGCTCTGTCCGGGGCCTCGTTGTCAGCGCGGCTCCTTAGAGAGCCGCACGAGCGTCTCCTCGTCGATGTCATGCCCGCCCGGGTACGTGATCGTCCGGTAGTCGATCCCGGCGGCTTCGAGACGTACGGCCTCTTCCTGGGCCAGGCGAGGAGAGAGCGCGGCGTCCTTGCTTCCGCGCACCATGACGACGTCCACCGCAGCGAGCCGCACACCCGCCAACTCGAGGTCGAGGTCTGGAGGTGAGAAGTCGCCCCAGAGCACAAGACGCACCGGTCGCGTCTCGCCATGGATTGCCCACCGAGTCGCGGTCGCGACCCCCTGGCTGAACCCGACCACAACCAGCGGCACGTCGCCAGTCAGCGTGCCGACGTGCGCCGCGACCCGGTCCAGGTAGGCGACATAGTCACGGATCTCGCTCATCCGGTCTTCGCGTGTCATCCAGGTTGCGCCGACAACGGAGGCCACACCGTGCCGTCCTTCGCTCGACGACACGTAGAACCTCGACAGGGCCTCGGGCGCCACGATGAAGCGGCGACCGTCGTTGATGGCTGCGAATCGCCGCATGAAGCGGCGAGCAAGCTGCTTGTATCCATGGAGTACGATCCAGACCTCCTCAGCAGACTCGGCAACCCCCAGCGTCCAGTAGCGAGCCGTACGCTCGATCGCGAGGTGGTGCTCCTCCGCTCCTGTCTTCGGGTCGAGACGCGTCATGTCTCAGACCTGAACGCCGCGCGAGGCCAGCATCAGAAGCCTCAAATGCGGAACGGGTTGTCACATTGTTCGAATACTGGCTGGCGTCGATCAGTATCGGAAAGCACCGGATCGTCAATCGGCCACTGGATACCTAGTTTCGGATCATCCCAGCTGACACCACGATTGAGCCCGGGCTCGAAGTAGTCCGTCACTTTGTAGAACACGTCGGCCGTCTCGGACATGACGCAGTAGCCGTGCGCAAAGCCCGGCGGAACCCAGAGCATCTCACCCACCTCGACGTCGAGCACGCGCGAGACCCATTTGCCGTAGGTCGGGGCACCTCGCCGGAGGTCGACCGCCACATCGAAGATCCGTCCGTGAACGACCCCGATGAGCTTGCCCTGCGCCGCGGGCGGGAGCTGGTAATGAAGACCTCGCAGTGTACCTCGCACCGAGCGCGTGAGGTTGTCCTGCACAAACGGCTGTGTGATCCCTGCCTCGGCGAAGACCTCCCGACGATAGGTCTCCTTGAAGTACCCACGATCGTCGAGATGACGCTCGGCGCGGATCGCGATGACGTCGCGGATGTCGAGCCGTTCAAAGGTAAAGGCCATATCGGGTAATGAGCGGATGGGTCGCAGAAAGCTAGGCGCCGGCGTCGTCGATGACGAGACGCCGGAGAGATCGACCGAAGCGTCGACGTATCCTGAAGAGAAGGAGCACGGCAACCACCCCGATCCCCACGGCCAACCCCCACCAGACGCCTTGCGGTCCGACCCCGAAGGTGAAGCCCAGCAGCACGGATACGGGAAGCCCGATAAACCAGAAGCCTAGCAGATTCAGAAACATGGGTACACGTGTGTCGCCCACACCGCGAAGTGCACCGGCCGACACAACCTGCAGGCCGTCGAAGACCTGAAAGACGCCCGCGATGGGTAGCAGAGCGGCGGCCGCGGCGACCACGACGGGATCGTTCGAAAAGACACGCGCCAATGGCCCAGGAATCGTCACAAACATGACTGCCGTGATCGCCATGACCCCCGTCACGATGAAAAGACCCGCACCTACCGCTCGACGGGCTGCCTCCGGCTCATCGCGCCCGACCGCCTGGCCCACGACGACGCTCGTGGCCTGAGCCACACCCACGGGAAGCATGAAGGTGAGCGCGGCCAGTTGCAGGGCGACCTGGTGGCTCGCGACGGCGATCGTACCGAGCAAACCCATGAGTAGGCCGGCAGCACCGAATACACCAAACTCAAGGAACTGCTGGGCACCGATCGGGGCACCCACTCGTAGGAAGCGCTTCAATGGCGCAATCACAAACGCGTCTCGACGCCATGGTCTGACCGTGGGACGGAGCTGTGACCATGCGAGCGCCACCAGCATCGCGATCAGGAACCAGCGACTCATGCTCGTACCCCAGGCGGAGCCGACTGCTCCGAGCGGAGGAGCGCCGAGGTTTCCGAAAATGAGCACCCAGTTGAGCAACACGTTCAGGAGGTTTGCTGCCAGCACCGTCAGAACGATCGGTCGCACGTTGCCCATCGCCTGAAGGCTTTGTCGAAAGACTCCGAACGCATAGAACGGCAAAACGCCGAGGATGAGGCCGTGTGCATAATCGGCCGCGATCGGGACCACCTCAACCGGCTGGCGTGCCGCGGTGAGGAGGGAGCCCGCGGGGAGAAGCAGTATCATCGCGACCACCGCGAGGGCGACCGCCAGGATCAGGCCACGCTGGACGCCACGGGCCACCCCAGCCACATCCCGGGCGCCGACTGCCTGCGAGATGACCGGATCGAGCGCGAACAGCACGCCCTGCCCGAAGATGGCCATGATGAGGAAGTACAGATTGCCGATCGCGACAGCCGCGAGGTCCACAGCCGAGACCCGTCCGACCATGACGGTGTCGACCGCGCCCATCGACATGAGACCGAGCTGGACTACCGTAACGGGTACCGCAAGCTCCATGAGCACCCGCAGGTCCCGCCGCACAGGTTGATATGCAGAGAGCGGGACCCGGGTGGGGTGTCCCCCCATCATCCCACGCGTCCGTCGCTAGAGCGCCTCACGTTCTCCCTCAGACGCGCTCTCCCTTCGGAGAGCGCGATCGAGTCGGATCGCGTCCAGCAGATCTTCGTCGTCGTCATCGCTGGAGTGCTCAAATGAGGGCTACCGCCCGTCCTTGAGGGCGAAGAACGCGATCCATGTCGTCGACGTCCCGCTTCAGAACGCCGCAAAGCGCGTGAAGCCGCGGAGACCTTTCCGCTTCTTGTCCACGTGCACCACGTTCGCGACCAGCCACACGATCGCCCCGATCCACAACTCCAGAAAGCCCAGCATTGTCTGCCCATCCGATCTTGTTTGCTTCTGCTAGCCCTCTACAACGCAAAAGCTGCCGGGACGTTGCTTCTCTAGGTCGGGGAGCAGATGATTGAAGTTACTCCTAACTCCGACCTGTGGCTCATGGCTCGAACGAACGAAACCCCCGGAGACCGACTGAGAGGTCTGTGGGGTAAGCTATCCCCCCTCCCGGGTGGCCGATGGATCTTCTCCCGGCTGATCGGACTCATGGTGCCGTACACACACTCGATCCGCAGCACCGTGGTCGATTTTGAACCCGGTCACGCCCGCGTCCTCCTCCGTGATCGTCGCCGAGTGCGGAATCACCTGGGTTCTGTCCACGCGATCGCCTTGGCGAACGTCGGGGAGCTCGCGACAGGACTGTCATTGATCAGCGGTCTCGGCGTCGAACTTCGCGCTATCCTCACCAGCCTCGACATTCGCTACACGAAGAAGGCACGTGGCCCGCTGATCGCCGAAGCACACTGCTCGATCCCCGAGGTCACAGACCCCGTAGACCATCCAGTCGAGGCGACGATTCGCGATCTGGACGGTGATATCGTTGCCACCGTGACTGCGCATTGGCGGCTCGGCCAGGCGCGGGGCCAATGATGTCGAATCCCCTGAATACCCCGCTGACTCAAGACGCAGGCATCGAAGTTCCTCTGATCTGTGGGCCCATGTATCCCTGCTCCAATGTCGAGCTCGTGGCGGCAGCCTCAGCAGCGGGCGGACTGGGTGTCGTGCAGCCAGTCACGCTCATCTATGTATTCGGGCTCGACTTCCGCGAGGCCCTGCGTGCGATCCAGGCCATCACCGATCGACCCATCGGCATGAACGCGCTGATAGAGGCGTCCTCGGACACCTATCGGAAGCGCATGGAAGCGTGGATTGATATCGCCCTCGAAGAAGGGGTCCGCTTCTTCATTACATCATTGGGAAAACCACGCTGGATAGTGGATCGTGTCACCTCGGTGGGTGGCGTCGTCTACCACGACGTCACAGAGCGAAAGTGGGCCGAGAAAGCCCTCGACTCGGGAGTGCACGGCCTGATCGCAGTGAATCGGCGAGCCGGGGGCCATGCCGGCCCCAAGCCGGCCCAACAGCTTCTGGACGAAGTCGCCGATCTGGGCCTGCCTGTCGTCTGCGCCGGCGGTATCGGGACCCCGGCCGAGTTCGCGACGGCATTATCCATGGGATACGCCGGTGTTCAAATGGGCACCCGCTTCATCGCTACGGACGAGTGCCAGGCGAGCGTGCCGTACAAGAAAGCAATCGTGGATTCGAGCGAAGACGACATCGTTCTCACGGAGAGGCTCACGGGCGTTCCCGTCGCCGTGATCAACACCCCCTACGTACAGAAGCTCGGCCTCCGAGCGGGTCCTCTCGCTCGGCGTATGCTGCGCGGCCGCAAGACGAAACACTGGATGCGTAGCCTGTACGCGCTCAGGTCCGCATGGACGTTGAAACGAACCGCCTACGACAAGCGTGGAAACATCGAATACTGGCAGGCAGGCCGATCTGTAGCCGGAATCGACAGCATCTTGCCTGCCGCAACGATCGTGAACTCCTGCGCCGAGGCGGCGCGCGCCGTCCTGCCGCCGACCCAGGAAGCCGCCGCCCGCTCCCCTGACACCGACAACTCCGGAACCGACTCATGAAATATGCGCTGCGCACTCTCGCTTTTCTGAGCCTCTGTCTGGCCTCTGAAGTCTCGGCTCAGGAAGGTCTCAAGGTCTACATCTCGGCCGATCTGGAAGGTGTCGTAGGAGTCGTCACGGGCGACCAGCTCGGGCCCGGCGGCTTCGAGTATGGGCGGTTCCGACAGTTCATGACCAATGAGGTCAATGCGGCGATCGCGGCCGCACGTGACATGGGTGCCACCGAGATCCTCGTGTCGGACTCACATGGAAACGGCGAGAACCTGCTCATGGAGCAGCTTCCGCCGGACATTCATCTCGTTCGCGCCTGGCCACGGCCACTCATGATGATGGAGGGGATCGATGATTCATTCGATGCGGCCATCTTCATCGGGTACCACGCGAGCACCGCGAATACCGAAGGCGTGCGCGCCCACACGATCTCCAGCGCCAGCCTGACCGCCGTACGTATCAATGGCGTAGACATGATGGAGGCCAGCATCAACGCAGCAATCGCCGGAGACTTCGGGGTTCCGGTGGTGATGATCTCCGGCGACGACGCCACCATTGAAGAGGCACAGCAGATCATCGGGGACATGGAAGGCGCCGTCGTAAAATGGAACTACGGCTTCCACTCTGCGCGCACGATCATGCCGGAGGCGTCGTACGCGCTGATCGGCGATCGCGTGCGCGCGGCGCTCGGCCGGCTCGACGACTTCGACCCGTACGTCATGGAAGGGCCCGTCGAGCTCGAGATCGCATTCAAGAACTACATGCCGGCCGAAGTGATGGCGTATCTACCGAACGTCGACCGCGTGGACGCGCACACGATTCGCTTCGTCGGGCAGGACATGACGGAAGTCTCCAAGTTCATCGCGTTCACGACTCGGTACTCGGCGAACATCACGCCATAATCTTGCTTCAGGCTCTGGTTACTCCGAACCCACCAAAGGACTCCGCCGCTCGAACACGACCGTATCCCGCCATCGACCATCGTGGAAGCGCCCGATCCGTTCACGTCGGCCGACCTCGCGGAAACCCGCCCGCAGGTGTGCCCTGATAGACGCTTTGTTTTCCTGGAAGATGCTGGCCTGCAGTGTCCAGATCCCGGCGGCTTCGGACTCCTCGACCAGCCGTTCGATGAGTTGTCCACCGATTCCCCGACCCTGCGCGGCAGGCGTCACATAGACCATGACCTCGGCCACACCGGCGTATACCTCCCGGTCCGAGGTCGGACTGAGCGCCGCAAAGCCGACGATCTCATCGGCGTCTTCCGCGACGATCCTGGCCACCGCGAGTCGAGAGCCATGCCACTCGCCCCATTGCGGGGCCTCGGTTTCGAACGTGGCATCTCCACTCGCGATCCCCTGACGGTAGATGGCATGCACAACCGACCAGTCGTCTGCCACCAGGGGTCGGAGTCTCACGTCACGTAGACCACCGAAACCAGGCTCATCCCTGCCCTCCGTGATGTCCGATCTCGGGGTACTTCCAAGCAATGAGCAGAGCCACGGGTAGCCCCAAGGCAATTCCCCATCGCAGCATGCTGTCGAACAGCGATGGGAGGGCCAGAACAGCAGCAAGCCAGTCCGACAGCATGACCACCACCCACGCTACAAGCAGGTATCCGAGCAGCACGCTCAGGATTCGACGAACTGCGCTCGAGTCCACGCTCATCGCAGACCCGCAAAGAAGCCCGACCGGACTCCCGCTCCGCCCTCGTGGTCCTCGGGATTCATGTAGTAACGGCGGAAGAACTCCGTCGCGTCATCGACCAGCGAGTACATCACCGGAACAAGGATCAACGTCAGGAACGTCGCAAACAAAATACCCGCAATGATCGCCACAGCCATCGGGCCCCACCACGCGGCCTGCATCCCACCCCAGTAAAGTTCCGGATTGAGAGATCCGTACAGGCCGAAGAAGTCGAAGTTCAGCCCAATGGCGAGAGGGACCATACCGAGCGCCGTGGTGAGCGCCGTCAGCACGACCGGTCGCAGGCGCGTCTTGCCACCCTGCACCAGCGCATCCCGCCGATCCATGCCGTCCCGATCTCGCAGGATATCGATATAGTCGATCAGAATGATTGCGTTGTTTACCACAATCCCGGCGAGGGAGATGATCCCCACACCCGTGTTGATGATGCCGAATGGCATCTGAAAGATCATGAGCCCGATCAGTACACCCGCAGTTGACATGATCACGGATGTCAGGATGATGATCGGCTTGATGACAGAGTTGAACTGGCTGATCAGGATGAAGCCGATCAGCATGAGAGCGGTAAGGAATGCACCGCTGAGGAATGCGGTCGCCTCATCCTGATCCTGCGACTGCCCCGAGTACTTCAGTGTGTATCCAGGTGGCAGCGTGCCGGAATAGTCGAAGAGCGTCGTCTGGACCTCTGCCAGCACGTCGTTGTTGGCATAACCGGACGCTACGTTCGACGTAATCGTCGCCATGCGCGTCTGCCCCTTCCGACGGATTGATCCGGCACCGTCCTCGACACCCCATGTCGCCACCTCGACGAGGGGTACCTGCACACCTTCCGCCATGACCGTCAGCTCACGCAGGCCTTCCAGCTCATCCCGGTATTCGGGAGAGAGCCGGACGATGATGTCGTATTCGTCGTTACCCGTGCGGTACTTCGCTGCCTCGATTCCGTTGATGGCACCTCGGACCGCCATCCCGATCTTCTGGGTGTTCAGGTTGTAGAGCGCCGCTCTCTCCCGATCCACCTCGATCGACAGCTCCGGCCGCGCGGCGTCCATGTCGCTGTCGAGTCCTGCGAGCTTCAGGAACACCGGGGCATCCTCGATGATGCTCATGATCTCGTCAGAGATCCTCTTTAGCTCATCCGGATCCTCGCCCACCAGTTCTATGCTGACTGGCGCGCCAGCCGGAGGGCCCTCGGACACTTTGTCGACCGTGATCGTCGCACCGGCTACTTCTGTTCCGATCGACGCCTGCATCTCGGCGAGCGTCGCGAACGCGTCGGACTCGCGGTCCTGGAAGTCGATCAGGGAGATCGATAGGCGACCACCCTCAGGACCGGACGGACCGCCACCCATCGGGTTTCCACCACCACCCCCACCACCCGTCACCGAAACCACCGACTCCCAGTCGTCACGACCCGACACGCCCTGGAGCTCGGATTCGATACGCCGGACGATGCCGTCGGTCACCGCGGCTCGTGTGCCGACGGGCGTCTCGACGTCGATGGTCAGCATCGGCGGAGGCATATCCTCCGGGAAGTACTCCAGACCGGCCCCCAGTGGCGTAGCAATGTAGATCACGAACGTGGCCACGAAGCCAACGACCGTAGCACCGATCAGCTTGGCTCGATGGTTGAGGGACCAGCGGAGACCGTCCTCATAGCCACTCATCGTGCGAGGCAGGACACTGTCCTGGAACCAGCGGCCCGCACCCCGCAGGATGAAGCGGTGCAACGCCCAGAGCAGGACCGCCGTGGCGGCAAAGAGGAAGGCGGTCAGCGGATTCGCACTCGCGGTACCCACGAGGATTACGGCCACACCACCGATGATCGTCCAGCGCGCAGCAGGTGTCAGCGGCGTTGCCTTCGTTCCATCGAGGCGCATGAACATGCCGCACAGCGTCGGAATGATCACCAGCGCGACGAAGAGGGAGCTGCTCAGCGTCACGATGAGCGTCCGGGGCATGTAGCCCATGAACTCTCCGACCTCACCTGGCCAGAACAGGAGCGGCGCGAACGCGGCCAGCGTGGTCGCCGTCGCGGCAATGATCGGCAACGCGACCTCTCCCGTGGCTTTCTTCGCCGCCGTTCGCCGGTCCCAGCCCTCCTCCAGATATCGATAGATGTTCTCAACTACGACAATCGCGTTGTCGACAAGCATGCCCAGCGCGAGGATCAAGCTGAAGAGCACGATCATGTTCATCGACGTGCCCATCGCCTTCAGGATCATGAAGGCGAGGAACATCGACGACGGGATCGAGATCGCCACAAACATCGACGTGCTCGCTCCGAGGAAGAAAAAGAGCACACCGACGATCAGGATCAGGCCCGAGATGATGTTGTTCTCGAGGCTGGAGACCATCTCTTGTATCTGCTCGGATTGATCGGAGGTGATGCGGATGTCGGTGGTCGGTGGGAGGAGCGGCGCCATCGCGTCGACCTCAGCCCGGATCGCTTCCGCCGTCTCGATGATATTTTCACCCGAGCGCTTGACGACATCGAGCGTCACCACGGCACGTTCGTCCATGCGAGCGAAGCTGTCACGCTCTGCGAAGCCGAAGTCGACCGTCGCAACGTCCCGCACATAGATCGGACGACCGTCCTTGATCAGCACCACCAGTTCGTCGATCAGCGTCGGGTCCTCGAACTCGCCATCTACCCGCACGAGGTATTTCATGTCACCCACGTCGATCGACCCGCCGGGGATATTCACATTTTCACTGCGGATCGCGTCGATGACGTCCTGCAACGTGATGCCGTAGTAGTTCATCTTCGACAGGTCGACCTCGACCTTCACCTCACGCTCCAGACCACCCCGCAGGTCCGCTCTCAGGACCGCCGGCAACGTCTCCAGGCGATCCTGCAGTTCCTCGGCGATCTCCTTCAGCCTGACCAGCCCGTAGTCGCCAGACAGGTTCACCTGGAGGACGGGAATCTCCGAGAAGTTGAACTCGACGATGCTTGGCTCATCGGCGTCCTCGGGAAGGTCGGGCTTCGCCAGGTCGACCTTCTCACGGACCTTCTGCAGCGCCTCGGCCAGATCGACCGATGTATCGAACTCCGCCACGACGCTCGAGTACCCTTCGATCGTCGTGGAGGTGAGTTCCTTGATGTCGCTGATGGTGGAGAGGTCCTCCTCAATGATACGGGTGACCTGGCTCTCCACATCAGCCGGAGATACACCGGGATAGACCGTGTTGATCGCGATGATCGGAACGGCCAGCTCCGGGAACGACTCCTTGGGCGTCGTCTGATATGCCAGCGTTCCCATCAGACCAATGATCACCAGCAGCACAATGATCGAGGTCCTGTGCTCGACCGCGAAACTCGTCGCAGCGAACTCTTTGAACGTCTCGATGGCGCCGCGCTGAACCTGAGTCTCCCCTTCTTCGTTCGGCTTCATGTCAGCTCTCCTGCGTCCCCACGAGATTCACACGGTCCCCGTCGGCCACGGACTTCTGTCCGATGATGATCAGGTCTTCACCAACACTGAGCCCCTTCTCTACGACCACCAGATTACGGCGTGTGGGACCAAGCTCAAGATTCCGAACTTCCGCGACCTGCACTCCACTGCGCTCGACTACCACGTAGGCCACGTACCCGTCCTCGACCCGTACAAGCGCATCCTGTGGCACCACGATCGCTTCCTCCACCTGCTGCCGGATGATCGACATGTTTGAGACCATCTCCGGCTTGATCGCGCCGTCGGCGTTCGAAAGCTCGACCTCGATGGGGAACGTGCGATTGCTCGGATTGATGGTCGCGCCGACGTAGCGAATCGCCGACGTGTAGACCTCGTCCCCGATGGCTTCGAAGCGAAGGATTGCCTCGGCACCGACGCTCACGTCCCGGGCATACCGCTCAGGCACACCCGCAAAGACCTTGATCGGATTCAAGTCGACGATCCGGCCGACCGTCTTGCCCGGGCCGACCATGGTACCCACGTCGATGTGTCGCTCGTCGAGAATACCTGAGAACGGCGCCCGAACAACGGTGCGTGCGAGTCGTTCTTCCAGGCTTGCGAGCGTGGCCGAGGTTTGCTCAGCCATGGCCCGTGCTTCCAGATACGCAATCTCAGAGCCCACCTGATCTTCTTCGAAAAGGCGCTTGCGACGCTCCCACGTCTGAGCCGCCAACCCGGCCGCAGCCCGTGACTGATCGACCTGAGCTCTCAGGATCGCGTCATCGATCTTGACGATCGCGTCCCCACGCTCAACCCGGTCTCCACGATCGGCATAGAGCTCGAGGATTCGCCCGCTCTCCTCAGCCTCGATCATCACGTCCTGGCTCGCCATCGCCACGGAGGTGAGCCGGATCTCCTCGACGAAGGTCTCCGGCTCGATCATGGATACCTCGACGTTAATCACCCGCACGAACTCTTCACTCGCCGCGGCGTCCTGTGTGCCGTCGGCCTGAGCCCCCCCGCACGCCGCCAGCATCGAGAGCGCGCCGATGGCAGCCAGTCCCCTCCACGTCCTGAATCTGTCGAACATCGTTCCGTTCATCCCCGAATCTGTCGTCCTGTTCCTGATCACTGCTGCCCCCGCTGTTCGAGCTGAATGTCGACGAGGGGAACCTGCCCGGTCGCCTCATCGAACTGGGCGCGGGCGACCAGGAAATCGTAGACCGCCTGGGCGTAGTTGAATTCGCTCTGACGGAGTGCGACTTCGGCGTCCGTGAGCTCGAGCTGGCTGCTCAATCCCTCGGAGTACTGTGCGCTGGCGATCTCGAAGCCACGCTGGGCCTGCTGGACCGCGAGTTCTTGGCCGATCGCGCGCAGGAAGGCCTCCTCGATCCCATCCATGATCGTCCGGACCTGGCTCTGGGCCGCCTGCGCACCTTGTCGAGAATTCGCCCGGGCTTCCCGAAGAGAAGCTCGCTTCTGGTCGATGCGTGCATCGCGGCGGAAGCCCTGAAAGATCGGAAGACTGACCCGCACTCCCAGAGCTCGCGAAGTCGCACTCTGGCCATTGCCTCTTCCGAAGAAACTCGGCGATCCGTTGTTCTGTGCGCTGACAATGTAGTTACCGAATGCCGTGATTTCCGGCAGGTATGTGGCCTGTTCCAGGCGCATCTCGGTATGTCGGATTTCTTCGGTAAGGGCGAGCTGTCGCAGATCCGACCGAGATTCCATGGCCCGACTCAACCCCATCTCCAGCGCGATCTGGACACCTTCCAGGCCATCGAGTTCAGCTCCATAAAACTGAAGAACAGCACGATTCTCCGGAGTGTTCGCAGCGAGGTCATTCAGGTTCATTCCGGCAAGCGAGCCCTCGACCGTGAGCGCTTCATGGTCAGGGTAGTTCACCAGGACTGCCAAGTTACGACGCGTCTGACGCACGGCATTGGTCGCCCGTCGGAGGTTCGGCTCAAGGTTCGCGAGCTCGACTTCGAGTCGAAGAACCGAGTAGTCGTCGGCCAGGCCGCCCCGATTCAATGCCTTCGTCTCGTCCAGAGTTTCACGGACCCGCCGCACGGAATTGTCCGTCAGGCGTGCCTGCTCCTGAGCAAGCAGAACCTGGTAGTAGGCGTTCCGCACCTGCGTTACGACCGACTGCTCCTGCCCGCGAACGGACTCGTCCTGGAGATCCACAAAGCGCTGAGCAGCCCCCAGCGCGACGATCAGACCCGGTCGGAAAATTGGCTGCTCAACGAAGATCGTCGAGTTCCACTGGTTGTCGGCACCGAACTGCACCGGGAGGTAGTCGTCTTCACCGGCCGTCGGATCGAATATCACGGCCGGCAGGAAGTTCACCGGGACTGCGAGGTTGCGCTGGTACGACGCGTTCAGATCCACGGACGGCATGACTTCACTCCACGTCTCGGATACCTGCTCCGTCGCCGTGATGTACGCTTCACGCGCCGCCACAAGCTGGTTGTTGGTGTCGAGTGCCGAGCGCACAAGTGTGGTTAGCCCCACCGTCTCGGTCTGCTGCCCCGACACCGTCGTGGGGACGGTGACCAGCAGCACGCTGGCTAAGAATGTGATCCCTGAGGTAAGCCGCCCGAAGCGGCCTGATTTCGTGTTCATCCCGTCTTCATTTCCATGTCCGCCTCTTCGAGCACCATGCTCTCGAGGTTCTTCGTGAACTCCTCGGTGGCGACCCCTGCCATCAACCGGGCCCAGGACGCCTTAAAGAGCGTCTTGAATTCTTCTTCCGTCCCCGGCAGACACCCTTCGTGGAAGAGCTGAGCCATACCGTGGGCGTGAGCCCACATCGTGATCGAAGCCATCGCGGGGTCTCCACCCTTCAGAATGCCGGCATCCATGCACTCTCGGACCCGATCGATCCAGAACTGATGAATCGCGGACTGCATCGCATCGATATCGGCGGGCAGTGCGTCCATGCCTAGCTGCTCCGGCGCGGTATGCATGATCCCGTACCAGCGTGGGTGCTCGATCACGAAAGTCAGATAGCCTTCGCCAGCTCCGACGAATCGTTCGAGAGCGGTGGGCTCACCCAGTGCCGCGTGCAGGTACTGAGCAAACGTGCGGTGTGCCTCGCGCAGGACGTCAGAGAGAACTTCCTCACGCCCGTCGTAGTGCCTGTAGATCGCTGGTGCTGTGACCCCGACCTCGCGCGCGAGCTTTCGCATCGACAAGCCGTCGAGGCCGGACTTCAGGTAAAGGTCACACGCGCAAGCAAGGATGCGTTCTCGTTGATCCGTCATGTTAACACTGTAAACAGACCATTGATTTAGATCAACGTATGCCTCTACACCCGTGGTAACGGTGTTAAGTGCCAAATGGTGCGAAGCAGATGAGCGCGGTTCCTTGACGGGTCACGGTTCCTGAACGATTGCCTGGTTCGTGCGAAGTAGCGGACCGGGCCGTTAGGTCTGTCAGCGACCTGGTGCAGGAAGCGCAAGGGAGATCCAGCCCGCCCCGGGGTGACGGCCACCCAGGTATCCCCCCATGAGGAAGCCCGCGACGGTACCCAACCCAGCACCGCGAAGCGTATGCGCCATGATCTGCTCCGCGGGGCCGTCCGGATCCTTCGTGACACCAATGGCGTGGAGGCCCAGCCCAACCCCAGCTCCGACGAACAGACCCGTCGCAGCGCCCAGGACCGCGTAGTGCCGAAGGCCTTCCCGGCGCGTTCGCTCCGTATGCACCTCAAGCCAGGTCATATCGAACACGGACACCGGCCACTCCTGCTCTACCCCGTACAGCTGGAGGCGCATCACATCGGCATCCCACCCCTGAAACACGGCTTCGACAAGCTGCGCGCCGGCAAGCCGCAGACGGACCGTATCACCTGGTTCGATACGTGACGGATCGGCCGGCACATCCACCCGGGTCTCCTGACAGGCGAGAAGTTCCGGCTCACTCGCGGATCCCACGCATAGCGCGGCCATCAGGACTGCGACCCTGAGCGCCCCCCCCAATGAGGGACCCGTGAGACCGACTGCCACAGCAGTCCCATCATTCTGGTCGCCGCAGTGTGTCTCGGTCACAGGATTCCGTCCAGGTAGAAGTCGAGCCGGAAACCCTTGGGGTCCGTGAGCCCGTGAGCGGCGTCCAGACGGATCAGCCCGTCGAGGATCGAGAGCCCGAACCCCGCCGAGGTGTAGCCCTTCGAAATACGGTATCTGTCCCAAGTGCCTGCCCATCCGTAGTCGGAGAACAGCGATAGTGCGCCCCACACGAAGGTCCTGGCAATCTCGAGTCGGCCTCGCGTGAAATTCGTACCCCCAGCGATCCTTGGCCCGTAACCGCGCAGCGTGCGAGAACCGCCCACGAACCAAAGCCGCTGTTCAGTCACATCTCCCCACGAGGTGCCTCCGCCAGCCTCCAGCGCTACGCGCATCGCAGACGGGAGCGGAACCACGATTCGGCCGGTCAGAGACGCACGCGCATAGTCGGCCATCCCGGTGGCTCCGTGAACCATCAAATCGAACCCGCCCTGAGTCAGGAGGGGATCCGAACCCCACCAGGGATTCACGTCAAGCACGGCGCCGTACTCCCAGCCCTCCTCGGCTGCGATGTTCGGCCGGTATGTCCACCCCTCCTTCCAGAACTGGAAGACTGCGAACTCGGTGGCGACCGATGCAGGACGTTGGTATTCGGCGTAGGTCCGGACTCGGTAGGAACGGCGGGCGGCGGAGGGTGGTAACCACTCCAACGACGCCCCCGAGCGGTAGTAATAGTCTCCGTCGTCTCGCCCGAACAATGCTGACATCAGAGAGTTGCCGAGTCTCAGGTGCCTGGCGCCCTCCTCGATCGACGCGATCTCGTTGTACCCCGAGAGTGAGATACGGCGACGCAGTCCTTCGTGGGTGATCTCCGCGCGGAGGTTGGGCTCCAGATCACCCAGCCCGATCCCGGCCGTCCCCGTCATGGAGAGCTGCCCCATGACGGTGGTCGGCCGGATCTGCCCGCGAATTCCGACGGAGAGTCCTTCAACACGGTTGAACCTGGCGAGATCGGGCCTCTGAAGCCCCCATCGGAGCGTTGAGGGGATGTGAGCAGCCGAAGACGCAGGAAGATCCGCCAGATCATCGAACCTCTCACGGAGCTCGACCTCTGAGGTGAAGCCCGGGGCCTCCGTGAAGTCCACGCGCTCTAGATCTCGCCACCCCAACTCTACCGTCCCGGCTCCTGGAACCTCGACCACCAGGCCGCGCATGGCCTGCCCGATGTCTGTAGACGACCAGTGGAGAGTAATCTCGTCACCTGACGTCAACGTAGCACGAACGCTCCTCGCATCGATCGGCTCCAACGCACGGACGTGAACGAACCGGATGCCTGAGGATGACACAGGCGGCCCCAGGTCGTCGTCCACATCCCATGTCAGCCGCACCCCGAACGCAACCAGGCTCCGACTGCGTCTTTTCTCCGCAGCGTAGTCTGGATCGAGTCTTTCAGCTTCGTGCTCCCACTGGGTCGGCACTTCCTTCAGGCCATCGAGGACGTCCGTCCAGTGAGACTCATTGCCGTCCCAACGCAGATATCCTTCGAAGACTTCCCCGTCCGCCGTTGCCACGCGGCCGTAGAGGCGATCAGGATCCTGCTCCATCGACGACGCGTCGACTGCAGGATCCTGAGCGCCGCCCAGCGCTATGAGCGCCAGCACAACGCCGACTCCAATGCCCGACATGTCACTCCCATGCTTGTGAACCATCACCGCCCTCGCCCTACGCGGGCGTCCGGGCCACCGTTTCAGGATCCGCGCCGACCGTCGCGGGTAGCGCACGCGTTCTGAGAGGGTGCCGGGAAGGTGCTCTCCTTCATACGACTGACTCCTCACGACGATCCATCCATAACACGTGAACGAGATTCCTGAGCACAGCTACTGTCACACGGCCCGTGGCCACGAAATCCATGGGTCGTATCACGACCGCGAGTACGGCTTCCCGGTGGAGAACGACGACCTTCTATTCGAGCGTCTTGTGCTGGAGATCAATCAGGCGGGGTTGAGCTGGCTGACGATACTCAGGAAGAGGGATGGCTTACGAGTCGCATATGATGGATTCTCCATCGGACGTGTGGCTTCATACCGTGAAGAGGACCGGGTACGTCTTCTTGATGATGCGCGGATCATCAGGAATCGCCTGAAGGTTGATGCCGCCATAAGCAATGCGCAGGCGATCCAGAGACTTCAGGCTCAGTGCGGCTCCTTTGCGGCATGGCTGGATGCGCACCATCCGCTGGACAAACCAGATTGGGTGAAACTCTTCAAGAAGACGTTTCGATTTACCGGCGGTGAGATCACAGGTGAGTTCCTCATGAGCACCGGCTACCTCGCGGGAGCCCACCACCCCGCTTGCCCGGTATACCATCAGATCACGGCTCTGAATCCCCGGTGGATGCAGCCATGATCCCGGGCTCTTTTCAATCGCCCTGGTGGGCTGCGGGGCCACACGCCCAGACGCTTACCGCGCGCCTCCTGCGACCAGCGGCGGGGCCCGCGGTGACACGAGAGCGCCTGGAAACTCCCGACGGAGATTTCCTGGACGTCGACTGGAGTCCTCCGCCGCGGCAGGATGCCCCGGTGGTAGTCGTACTTCATGGCCTCGAAGGCTCCTCACGGCGCAAGTACGTCCGCAGCCTTTGTCGTGAGCTGAACAACCACGGTGTCGGCACGGCAGCTGTGAACTTTCGTGGCTGCTCGGGTGAGCCGAACCGAACGCTCTCGTTCTACCATTCCGGCGACACCCGCGACCTGAACTTCGTCGTCGAGGTAGTCAGAGCCCGGCACCCAGACTCCGCTGTTGGCGCCATGGGTTTTTCGCTCGGGGGCAATGTCGTCCTCAAGGCCATTGGCGAACGAGATGACGGCGGGCGTCATTTCCTAGACGCGGCGGCCGTCTTGTCTGTTCCGTACGACCTCGCCGCTGGGTGCGCGCTCCTGCAGCGTACCCGCATGGGCCGAATGTACTCCGGGTACTTCATGAGATCGTTGCGAGGCAAGGTCGCGTGGAAGCGTGACTTGCTCGCGAAAACGCTCGACATGGAAGCCGTCGACCAGGCTCAATCCATCTGGGCGTTCGATGACGCCCTCACTGCCCCGCTGAACGGGTTCGACGACGCCTCGGATTATTACGCAAAGTGCTCGAGCAAAGGCTTCCTGAACGCAGTTCGGGTGCCGACGCTGCTGTTGCACGCCGAAGATGACCCGTTCCTTCCATCAGATGCGATTCCACGGGCCGAGGCGGCGGAAAACGATGCGATTACGCTGACCCTCTCACCGCGGGGAGGGCACGTAGGTTTTGTATGTGGCGCACCGTGGGCACCCCGGTTTTGGGGCGAAATGACAGCAGCGCGGTTCCTGGCCGACAGGCTTAAGTCCTCTGAGGCTCCCTGAAGAACGCCGGCCCGTGCCAGGTCTCTGATGCTGGGCGTTCGAGGGCTCCGTCGCGCAGATCCGCGAGGCGTGTCACACTCGTGTCAAAGACGTGCGTCTCTCCAGTGACTACCCCCTCGGCCGCGAGCGACTTGAAGTTGGGTCGTGACGTCGCACGCACGCCCTCGGGAGCGCGATACCACACCGGCGCGTGGTCAATGAACGAGACCCCAAGTTCCTGACCGATCCCGCGTAGCCGGTTCACTAGTGCGTCGATCGAACAGCCGGACGGGGCCTCCGCGTCTTCATCCACGCCGATCAACAGAAAGCGGTCGTCACGCAGCTCCCGGCCCGACTCGAGCGGCACACCGTGTGCCGCCCATTGAGCGAGGAATCCATCAACTTCACCAAGCACCGTTACGCTCTCGGCGTCGGTGAGACTCCGATTGAGCGGAAAGACCCATAGCCGCCCATGGTTCGGCAGTTCTTCGAACGGGATTCTCGGCATATCTAGTCTCCGCTCTCTGCTAACGCCTCTTGAGGTGCTGACTTGTCGAGCAGGATCGCGACCCAACGAAGGTCAGTCGTATTTTCCAGCCAGATCTTGACGATCACGGTCAGCGGGACAGACAGCAGCGCACCCAGCGGCCCCCACGCCCAGCCCCAGAACAGGAGTGAGAGCATCACAACCAGCGTGGACAGGCCGAGTCGACGCCCCATCAGGCTCGGCTCGATGATGTTCCCGAACACGGTGTTCACGGTCACGTAACCGAGCGTGACCAGAAGAGCGTGTCCGAGCGACCCGTAGAGGATGATGCTCAGCAGCACTGCAGGGATCGCAGCGATGATCGAACCAACGGTGGGGATGTAGTTCAGCAAGAACGCAGTAAGGCCCAGCAGCACCGGAAAGTCCAAGCCCATCGCGTACGCCCACGTACCGAGAATGAGGCCAGTAGCGATCGAGATTATCGTTTTTAGACCGAGATACGTTTGCACCTCGGACACGACCTTTTCGAGGCGATCGTCTTCGAAACCTGAATTGCGTGTCAGGAACTTGAACTTCGCGGGAAAGACCGTCGCCTCGCTGAGCATGAACGCCATGATCAGGAAGACGAGGAAGGTCATGGACAGGAGTTGGGCGATCCGGCCCACCGCTCCCCGCGCGAAGCCGATCACGGCACCGGGGTCGATGAGGTCGATCGTCAGGTAGTCGGTCAGCACGACATCGGTTCGTACCTCGACCGCCTGCAGCCACGACACCTGGAGCTGGGTCAGTGTGTTGAGGTAGGTCGGTAGTTCCCGTTGAAGCTGGGACACCGACTGGGAGGCGAACGTGATCAGCAGCCCCACAACCGCAACGTTGAGTAGCACCGGAATCACGACCGCCGACGCTTTCGGGACCCTGCGCGCCCGAAGCCATACCATTACGGGAAGGCTCAGGACCGCCAGAAAAAGGGCCAGCGCCGCGGGAAGCAGAATCGGCGCGGCAGCGCGCAAACCAAACACGATCACGACGAAGCAAGCCAGGCTGAACAGAACCTGAGCGCCCGGGTTATCCGTGCGGTCGAGAATCATGCGCGGGGGTCAGAGTGCGAGCATTACTCCCAACAGTAGCGCGTTACACCTACCCGTACCATAGCTTCACACATTCCCTGTCTACCGAGTCCAGACCGCCGTGTCCGAACCACCACCGATCCTGATCCCCGAGAGCGACGATGCCCTCGTGGGGGAGTGCCGGGTCGAGACGTTCAGTGCCGGCGGACCGGGCGGACAACACCAGAATCGCACGGAATCAGGGGTTCGCCTCGTGCATCTTCCCACGGACGTTCGGGTCACAGCTCGCGAGGAAAGAAGCCAACACCGAAACCGGGCTCTGGCACTGCGCCGACTCCGGCAACGATTGGAGGCGCTCAACGAACGCGCGAAGCCTCGGGTTGAGACGAGGGTGCCTTTGCGCGAAAAGCGGAAGCGCCTCGATGCCAAGAAGCGGCATGGCCAAAAGAAAAGAATGCGACAGCCACCAGAGCGGGAAGAATGACGGTCCTGTAGAGACGGACCAGCCACGCGAAGTCCCGCTCCCGATCAGCTCACCTGACCGCAGACGGGTCAACGCCCGGAAAACAACACCACATGTATCACCGGCCGAGTGCCGCACTGTGGGTCGCGCGGCGTGCCCATGGTGCCCGTTCCGGCTGGAGCCTGACACGGGCCTAACCGGCGTATGACCTCACGAGACGGGATGAGTTCGATGCGGTTAATGCGTTCATTGAAGCTGCTCCGAAGAATTTCGACGGGGCCCGCGAGTTCATTATCGATAAACACCTCCCGAGCCCTCCTGACCCAACTCGGCCTGAGTGTTTCCAGGGCTAGGCGGACATTCGTATAATCGCTGACCTCCGCCCCGCTCAACGGACTATCGTTGCGGGGGGTCGCGCCGCCGCTAGAGGCGCATCCGGCCAGGCCGAGTGCAAGGACAACCGCCGCAGCCCTGCATGTGCGCAACATCAACCCTCCAGAATCCAGTTCTTGAAGCGAGGCCCTGCCCCGAAAGCCACCGGCTCGCACGTCCGCCGCAGGGCTCGCCTCACAACGTGGGACACCGGATCGTGCGGACAAACCGGAACAGGGGCAACCGCAGCTTTCACGCGACGCGTCTCCCACGTACGCGACTCATGCTCGCTGTTCACAGCGGGAGGCGAGGCCACCGATAATCACTGGGACGACCCGCTCCCCGCGCCTGCGGGTGTTCGGCATAGTAGCTCTCGACGGTGGCCTTACATGCCTCTTCGTCCCGTATCTCGACCTCGATGCCGCGTTCTTCCAGAAAGGATCTGGTGTCGGCGGCCTGGTAGGAGGCGACCTCGGCTACCACGACCGCAGCCAGACCGAAGCGGATGATCGCCCCAGCACACATCTCGCAGGGCATCATCGTGGTGTAGCAGGTCGCTCCGACTAGCTGATCGAGCACATGGCCGTCATCCGCGCCCTGGGCCGCATCACGGATCGCCTCCATCTCGGCGTGGGTCGTGGGATCGCCCGTCTGGGTATAACGATTAAAGCCAGCGCCAATCACTTGGCCGTCCCGGACGATGACCGAACCCACCGGAAACCCGCCTTCCTCAAGCGAGGTCACAGCCTGTTCGTGAGCGGCGGCAATAAATGGATCCATCTTTAAGCGTCTTCTGATTGAGCACCCGATCCCGTCACATGACGAGGGCGCGCTACCCGGACCACCCAGATGCCTGTATCGCAATAAACGTGTTCACGACAAGCAGGAACAAAGCGGGGACCATTTCCAGAAGTGGGTCACGCACCTTCACACGTACCCCGAGCCCGAGCAGCATCAGCACGGACAGGCCGCCTGCGCTCAGCACGCTCAGAGTGGGTATCAGGTAGCCCGCGAGCAGCCCCAGCGCGCCAAGCACCTCTAGTGCTCCGGTCACCCTGCGAAAGCGAGACAGCCCATATCTCTCGAATTCGTCGGCCATTCCGTCGGCCACCAAGCAGGCCATGCCATAGTAGAGAAACAGCGCGATCGATACCGCGTTCGCGACGTGATACACGAGGCCCATTTGCCATACCGGCGCGCTGAGGATTGATTGCACAGGATTTCTTAACCCCTTCTGGAGATTGCTGTGCCAGAGCTTTCGATTGCCAGCTTCCTGCAACTCGTCGTCGGCCTAGGCCTTTTGAATGTGTGGATGGTCCGAGCGGGCTCCTCAACGGACTATCGGGGCGGTGAGTCCACAACGCTGCGCGAAGAGTTCAAGGCGTACGGGCTCCCTGATTTTGTTTTCTATGCGGTGGGGGCACTGAAGATCGGATCTGCGTTAGTTCTGGTGGCAGGACTCTGGGTAAGCGTACCCGTCAAACCCGCCGCAGGAATCATAGCGCTACTCATGGTCGGTGCGCTCGCGATGCATGTGAAGGTGGGCGACCCTCCCATGCGATCCCTGCCCGCAGCTGCCATGCTTCTGATGACCGCTGGGATCGTTCTGCTCCCCTAGGTTCTCGGCTGGCCGAACACCGGTCACGCGCACTCGGACCTCCAGTCTGCCATTGAATTCCAGAACTGGACTCAGACGTGCTGCTCTGCGCTCTGCGGTCTGCTGCGACTACAGCAATGGCCTCGTCATCGGTGGCACTGCGCCGGACTCGACCTACCGTGAGAAGTGGATCCAGTCGATCTCGAGATGAAAACTCCCCACTTGTTCGTCCGTCAGCATGAGTCCGAGCTGACCCACATCGGCCGGATCCACTGGAGGGGTGGATCGAGGTCGATAACCGCGAAAGGTCGGCTCGAACGACGCCACAGGTAGCTCGACTATGGTCCACTGACCCTCCACGGTTTCGAACGAGCTGCCGTAGGCCACACCGTCCATGCGGCGACCGGGACGGAGCCGGACCTGATAACGCTTGCCATCCCCTCGCACCCTCAGGAGGATCCGATTGGCGCCAGCCAGGACGTTCTCCTGGAGCTCAACTCGAACCGATGCAAAACCTCCGTTGTTCTCCAGCGACAGATTCCCTTCAAACACAGCGATTCCCGGATCACCGCGTCTCAGGGTGCTGGACGAGCGGCCACCCATGACACCGTCATTCACCACGAACCAGAGAGTCGCCGAGTCCCCCTCGAAGTCCAGCAGATTCACTGTCCCCGACTCTTCCTGAGCCGCGAGAGGCACACTCGCGAGCATGGCCACCAGGCTCGCCAGTCCCAGTCGCTGAATCATCTGTCACCACCCGTCATGAGGTGCTCCACCGAGGACCTTGAATCGTATCCCTCACCGTGTCACCGGTCGAGCTTTGCCGTGCCTTCCGGTGTGATACCACCTTCTCAGGTAGTCCTGCGGCCATCGGAGGTTCCTGGAGTTCGGGCATCCTGAGGAAGCGAGTTGATGGCTTGATCGCTTCCGGGGCCGGGGATTGGGCTGCGCGACCTCCGCCTCCCGCAACGCCGTGATGATCTGCTCCGGCGTGTGTCGTCTCCTGCCCATCTCTGCCTCCCTCTGCTGTGCCGCCAGCTTCAGGAGCCTAACATCCGCTCTGTGCCCGGTTCAGGGGGTTACATCAGAGCCCCACACCACGACGCCAGAAAAGACATGCGAACCCTAGAAGCTGTCGAGCATCATCCGGCGGTGCGATCTTTCGGTTCTCAAGATCCTCGTAACCACCGGAACCCTCCATCGCTTGGCTCTGCTCTTGGACTATGAGGTCAGCTGGATTCCTGTCCACTCCCGACGCTGCCCTGATATGACGCCACGATGAGAATCCCGCGACGCATCCAGCCATTAGTAGACGACGGTCTGGTTGATGAAGTCATCCGCCCCCTTATGAGCGGTAAGGAAGCCGATGTCTACGCAGTGCGGTGCGGCGCCGAAGTCCGGTGTGCGAAAGTGTACAAGGAAGCCCGTAAACGCGGCTTCAAACATGCCGCGCAATACCAGGAAGGCCGGAAGGTGCGCAACAGTCGCCGAGCGCGCGCAATGGAGAAAAGGTCCCGTTTCGGCCGTGCTCAGCAGGAGCAGATGTGGCAAACCACCGAGGTCGATGCACTTTATCGGCTTATCCATGCAGGCGTTCGTGTGCCACAACCCTACGGCTGTTTTGATGGTGTGTTGCTGATGGAACTGATCCTTGATGGCGAAGGCCAGGAGGCTCCTCGCCTGGGCGATGTCTCGCTGTCTTCGGAGCAGGCACGTACAGACCACGCTGTGATGATGCGCTATGTGACGCGCATGCTTTGCGCCGGGCTTGTGCACGGCGACCTGTCTGAATTCAATGTCCTCGTAGACGAACAGGGGCCAGTGATCATTGACCTGCCGCAGGTCATCGACGCTGCGGCGAACAACAATGCCGCACGTTTCTTCGCCCGCGATGTCAACAACATCACGGCCTACTACGGGCTATTTGCGCCGGAGCTGTTGACGACACGCTACGACGGCGAAATCTGGTCGCTATTCGAGGCTGGTGAGTTGCAGCCGGAGTCCGACCTCAGCGGTGTCTACCAGGAGGACACCCGACTCGCGGACGTTGGTTCGATGCTGCATGAGATCGAGGCAGTGAAGGCCGAGGAAATGGAACGACTCGAGCGCCTGCGTGAGGCCGACGCCGCGGAGTAATTCACCTCGACAGGTGCGTGCCGATCTTCACGCCCTATTCGGTCCAGATCGTGCCAACACCACTCACCCTGACGGATGAGCGCGTCGACCTCGCTCATTCGGGGGAGATGTCCCGGTCCGGAATGCGCGCCCACTCGTCGGATCACACACCGTGCGTTCCCGGCAGCTTGTCAGCCGCTCTCCTTGAGCACCCGCACCGAGTCGCCGATGATTTCCAGCACTTCCACTGCACCGTCATAATACTCGGCCATGCCTACATCAATGCGCCACGCATGGGAGCCGCAGGCGCTGGCGACGCCTGCCTCTTGGCGGCTGTGTCCCATGACAATCCGCTTGGCCCCCAAGGCGGCCAGGGCCTCCTCGAGCACCTCACACGCGACGGGGTCGGGATCAGAGGAGTACAATCGGGTCCACTGAGGGCTCTCCGCCCCCGACAACACCGACGGCAGGTCTGCCTCGCCTCGTAGCCACCTCTGCGCCGCGTCGTTGATCTGGTCGATACCGTACGCGACATGGTCCGGGAGCACGCCACCGTGGACGAACACGTTGTCCCCGAGTTGGAGAATCACCTGCCGGCGGGCCAGTAGCTGAGCATAGGGGCCGCCAGGCATGAACGCGGCCATCCGGCCCCGCTGCCGGGGCTCAAAATCAGCAAGAATGCCTGAGACAAACGCTCCGGACGAGCGGTCCCAAATCTGCAGAGAGTCGCCAGGATCATACTCCGCCGCGTCCATAAAATCAGCGAAACCCCCTTCTGTCACATACCGAAAGTCGCCGCGCGCATTCATGAGTTCATGGTTGCCCAGCAAGGCGTGGAACGCTCCACCGGTAGCCGCGGCCTCCACCCGGAGCCTCTCGAAGAGATCTAGAATCGCTCGTTCCTGGTCGCCGCGGTCGAGTTGGTCACCAGTCTGCACGACGATGAGGTCACCACCAATCCAATGGTCGTCCTCATCGATGGCACCCGCGAGACGAAGCGCGCCTCGCGCGGCTTCGAGGTCCCCGTGAACGTCACCGAAAGCCACGATGCGCGCCTCGCCTCCTCCGACACAGGAGGTCGCTGCCACCAACATCGTCAACGCGAACGCCTGATACGCGCCGCGTCGGCATGCTGCGCCAATAATCAATTCGCCGTCCTGCGTTTAGCCATGCGGTTCCAGTCCACCACTGTCCCAGATCCTCCCATATCGACGCTTCACGTCTCGCCATTCTGCGGCGGGTGTCGCCTGCTCAACAAGGGGCGCGAGGTGAAGGCGAGTATCCCACTAGACTCTGGATACCCCGTGACTTCAGCAATGGCTTGTTGAAAAGCAAGGGCGAGCCTCAGCGAACCGCCTGCTCCATAGAGGGAGTGCATGGAAGCTGCGACGGTGGAACACTTCAGAGAGCGAGCGAGCCGTCATACTCAAGTCAGCACGCATTCCTGCGTCAGTTGAGCCTCCGTTACAATGGATCCGCTTTCATGAGTGTCTACGAACTAGCACGGAGGCTTCCGTGACTCGCATCCGAACATCCCTGACCGAACTCATTGGGATCGATATCCCGATCGTCCAGGCCCCCATGTCGTCAGCCGCTCCCCCGAGTCTGGCTGCCACTGTATCGAACGCCGGTGGGCTCGGGATGGTCTCGGGCACGTGGCAAGCGCCTGCAGAGTTGCGCAAGCTGATTCGCGATGTCCGGAGCCGGACCACGCATCCTTTCGGCGTGAACCTCGGCCTCGATTGGGATCAGGAGGAACGCCTGGAGGTGTGCCTGAATGAGGACGTCCCGGTGATCTCACTCTTCTGGGGCGATCCAACCCGATACGTAGGAGCAGCTCACGACGGTGGAGCCTTGGTGATGCATACTGTGGGAAGTTCCGCGCAGGCCCGGTCTGCGGTCGATATGGGTGTGGACGTCGTCGTGGCTCAGGGCTGGGAGGCCGGTGGGCACGTTGACAGCACGGTCGGGAACCTCGCACTCGTCCCCGCAGTCGTGGACGTCGTCGGGACTGTGCCGGTCGTCGCCGCAGGAGGGATAGCAGACGGCCGAGCCCTCGCAGCAGTGCTTGCCATGGGGGCCGCAGGCGCGTGGATCGGGACTCGTTTT
>Ga0209631_10000837_pt1 | contig 41149 bp, 43 predicted proteins | sample COG_08_FD_184752 | JGI IMG/M metagenome (GOLD analysis project Ga0209631, IMG submission 184752) | Pelagic Microbial community sample from North Sea - COGITO 998_met_08 (SPAdes) (version 2) | ecosystem: Environmental > Aquatic > Marine > Neritic zone/Coastal water | place: Helgoland, sampling... | reverse complement strand
CCGTGCCTGTCTACCAATTTCAGCATGGCCGCAAATATGACCCACATTAAATCAATGACAAGCAGGTTTCAAATTGATAAATTTTAATATGGATTTTACGCAAGAAATTAAACAAACAACTGATCCTATTTATAAAAAGATTTCTAAAGTAATGCCAGAAATCGAGTGGTCGGTACATGCTCCATATATTTATAAAATCAATAAATTAAAAAAAGAGAAGAATGCAGTTATTCTTGCTCACAACTACCAAACTCCAGAAATTTATCATGGCATTGCTGATTTTTCAGCTGACTCTTTAGCGCTTGCAGTAGAAGCATCAAAAACTTCTGCTGATATAATTGTAATGGCTGGAGTTCACTTTATGGCTGAAACTGCAAAGTTAATGAGTCCAAATAAAAAAGTTTTACTACCAGACATGAAAGCTGGTTGTTCATTATCTTCATCAATAACTGGAAAAGATGTAAGATTACTTAAAGAAAAATACCCAGGTGTTCCAGTTGTTTCCTATGTTAATACGTCAGCTGATGTTAAAGCTGAAACAGATGTCTGTTGCACTTCTGCAAACGCTGTAAAAATTGTTAAATCATTAGGAGTTAAAAAAGTAATTTTTTTACCAGATGATTATCTTGCAAAATATGTTGCGTCTCAAACAGATGTTGAAATTATTTCTTGGAAAGGAGTCTGTATTGTTCATGATCAATTTAATGAAAATGAAATTAAAAATATTAGAAAAAGCAACCCAGGTATAAAAATAATTGCACACCCAGAGTGTCCGCCTGATGTAATTAAGGCTAGTGATTTTGCAGGATCAACTTCTGGTATGATTAATTATGTAAGAAATAATCAGCCAAAAAAAGTGATGATGGTTACTGAATGTTCAATGAGTGATAATATTCAAGTAGAAAATCCTAACGTAGAATTTATTAGACCATGTAACATGTGTCCACATATGAAAAAAATTACCTTACCAAAAATCTTAGACTGTTTAGAAAATGAAACAGGTGAAATTTTAATGGATAAAGAAACAATTGATAAGGCAAGATTGTCTGTAGAAAAAATGGTTGCTATTGGTAGATAAACCTTTGTGTCAAAAATTAAACTAAGCGAAAATTTTATAAAAAATACTGTAAAGCTAGCGCTTAATGAGGATTTATATCCATCTGGAGATATAACTTCAGATTTAATTCAAAATAATAAAATAATTGAGGTAAAATTAATATCAAATGAGAGTGCAGTCATAGGTGGTTTGCGTTTTGCAAAATATGCTTTTACTTTAATAGATAAAAAAATTAAATTTATTTCAAAAAAAAAAGATGGTCATTTTGTAAAAAAAAATTCTTTAATCGCTACCATCAAAGGGAATGTAAAAAATATATTGATTGCAGAAAGAGTTGCTTTAAATTTTTTATCTCATATTTCAGGTATAGCCACTAAAACAAATAAATTTGTAAAACTAGCAGGAAAAAAGTGTAAAATTTGTTGTACCAGAAAAACTATTCCAAATTTAAGAGTTATTCAAAAATATGCAGTAAAGTTAGGTGGAGGAGTTAATCATAGATTTAATTTAAGTGATGAGTTTTTAATTAAAGATAATCATATCGCAAGTTCTAATTTGAGAGAATTAGTGTCTTTAGCAATAAGAAATAAAAAAGGTAAAAAAATTACTGTTGAGGTTGATAATTTAAATCAACTTAAAAGAATAATGGGTCTGAAATTCAATACTGTGCTTTTTGATAATATGGATGTTAAAAACCTTAAAGCTGGTATCAAACTTATAAAAAAACATTACGAAACAGAAGCTTCAGGAAATATTAGCTTTAAAACAGTAAAATCAGTGGCAGCAACTGGAGTAGATAGAATTTCAGTTGGAAGTATCACACATAGTGCCCCAGCAATTGATTTTAAACTCGAAATTTAGAAAGAAAATTCTTGTTTTAAGATTTTAATTTTTATTTTTCTTAGTTAATTCTGCTTGCGCTGCAGCTAATCTTGCTATTGGAACTCTGTAAGGTGAGCAAGATACATAATGTAAACCAACTTTTGAACAAAAAAAAATACTTTTTGGATCTCCGCCATGTTCCCCACAAATCCCTAGTTTAATTTTTTTATTTTGTTTTTTTCCTTTTTCAACTGCTATTTCTACTAAATCTTTAACACCTTCGTCGATTGACACAAATGGATCTATAGTAAAAATTTTATTATCGATATAATCGTTTAAGAATTTGCCACTATCATCTCTACTTATTCCAAAAGTAGTTTGAGTTAAATCATTTGTTCCAAAACTAAAAAATTCAGCATGTTTTGCAATATCTTTTGCTTTAATTGCGGCTCTTGGTAATTCAATCATTGTGCCAACTAAAAATTCTATTTTAATCTTATTTACTTCTTGAACTTTTCTTGCAGTATTAATAACTAAATCTTTCATAATCTTTATCTCTGCCTCAGTAGAAACAAGCGGTATCATTATTTCAGGAAGGGCCGATTTTTGTTTTCTTTTTTTAAGATCTGATAAAGCCTCAAAAATAGCTTTGCATTGCATTTCATAAATTTCTGGAAATGAAATACCCAATCTACATCCTCTATGACCTAGCATTGGATTTTGTTCATGAAGTTCGTCTATTCTGGATTCTACCTCTTTTTTATCCAAACCAATAACATTTGCTACTTCCAAAATTTCTTTATCAGATTTTGGTAAAAATTCATGTAACGGCGGGTCTAAAAGTCTTACAGTGACTGGCAGACCATGCATAATTTTAAATATTTCCATAAAATCTTTTTTTTGGTGAGGTAAAAGCTTTTCTAATGCTTTTGCTCTATCTTCTTGAGTTTTTGATAAAATCATTTCTCTAACAGATAAAATTCTTTCTTCATCAAAAAACATGTGCTCTGTTCTACAAAGACCGATACCTTCAGCACCAAAATCTCTAGCAGTTTTAGTATCTAATGGGGTCTCAGAATTTGTTCTTACTTTCAGCTTTCTAATATTATCAGCCCAACTCATTAATTTTGAAAAATCTCCAGAAATTTCTGGTTTCACAGTTGGAACATTTCCTAAAATAATTCTTCCTGTGGACCCATCTATAGTAATAGTATCACCTTCTTTAACTTCAATAGATGTTGTTTTAAAAATTTTTTGTTCATAATTAATATCAATCTCACTAGAGCCGGAAACACAAGGTCTACCCATTCCTCTTGCAACTACAGCAGCATGACTAGTCATTCCACCCCTTGCTGTCAAAATTCCTTTGGCTGCATGCATTCCCTGGATATCTTCAGGAGAGGTCTCAACTCTAACTAAAATAGTATCTTGCATCATGTCATTTAATCTTTCAGCTTCTTCAGAAGAAAAAACTACTTTACCACTAGCTGCTCCAGGTGATGCGGGCAAACCATTTGCAATTACTTCAATAGAACTTTTTTCGTCTAAGGTAGGATGCAATAATGTATCCAATGAATTTGGATCAATTCTTAAAACTGCTTCATTTTTTGAAATTAATTTTTCTTTGACCATGTCGACTGCAATCTTTACAGCTGATTTTGAAGTTCTTTTGCCTGAACGAGTTTGCAATATCCAAAGTTTTTTATTTTCAACTGTAAATTCAACATCTTGCATATCTTTATAATGTTTCTCTAATTTTTTTAGAATTTTATGTAATTCCTGATAAACTTTTGGCATAGATTCTTCCATTGAAAGTTCTTGGACTTTAGCTTCTCTCTTTGCTTTTTTGGTTATGTATTGAGGAGTTCTGGTTCCAGCCACAACATCTTCCCCTTGAGCATTAATCAAATACTCCCCATAAATATCATTTGAACCATCAGAAGGATTCCTTGTGAAAACTACTCCAGTTGCACAATCATTCCCCATATTTCCAAAAACCATCGATTGCACATTTACAGCTGTTCCCCATTCAGCTGAAATTTGATTTAATTTTCTATAAACCTTTGCTCGATTACTTTCCCACGATAAAAATACAGCACTTATTGCGCCTAATAATTGCTCATAAACATCTTGTGGAAAATCTTTACTTGCTCTTTCTTTAACTGTATTTTTAAAATCTTTTATTAAACCATCCCAGTCATCTTCATCTAGTTCAGTATCTAATAAAACGCCTTTTGTTAATTTATAGTTTTCAATTAGTTCCTCAAAATGATAGCTTTCAACGCCCATAACAACATTGGCATACATTTGTATAAATCTTCTGTAACTATCTTTAGCAAATCTACCATTTGAAGTTTTGTTTGCTAATGCAATTACAGTCTTATCATTAAGTCCAAGATTAAGAATTGTATCCATCATACCTGGCATAGAAACTCTTGCGCCTGATCTTACAGATAATAAAAGAGGATTTTTTAAGTCTCCAAATTTTTTGGATACATCCTTTTCAATCATTTTTAATTCTTTTCTAATTTCCTTTATCAATTTAGAACTTAGTTTCTTTTTATCTTTGTAAAAAATCTCACAAACTTTTGTTGAAATTGTAAATCCTGGTGGAACTGGAAGACCCATTCTCCCCATTTCTGATAAATTTGCACCTTTTCCACCTAAAAAATTTTTGGGGGATTTAATTTTTTTTGAGTCTCTAGACTTAAAATTTAAAATTAATTTATTCATTATTAGCTTTTAGTAACTGAAAATTTATAAAATTTTGAAAGGTTTTACATAACATATTGATAAGTTCCAATCTGTTTTTTCTTAAAGTTTCATTTTCCTCATTAACTTTAACATTATCAAGAAAATCAAATACCTCTTTCTTTGCATCTGCTAAAATTGACAAAGATTGATCATAGTTTTCGTCATTATTGATGTTAGAATAATACTTTTTAATTTCATTAATTTTTTTGTATAAACTCTTTTCAAAATCAGTTTTGAAAATACCAGGATCAGTTGTATTAGTTATTTCTATTTCACTATTTGCAAGTTCACTGTCTAATATATTTGATGCTCTTTTATAACTTGAGGTAATATCAAATCCTACTTGGTGGTTAATAATTTTATTTAAGCTTTTAGCTTTTTCGAAAGAAGAAAATAATTTATTGAGAGAGAAAGATGAAATTGTAGCATCAATAATATCAAAACGAATTTGTTTTTCTTTTAAATAATATTTAAACCTATCTTTTAGAAAATTATTTAATTCATTTTGTAAATTTTTATTGGTGAAATTATGTTTTTGATCTTGATATAAACTTGATGAATAGCTCAATAGGTCTTTTACTTTTAGATCTTTTTTATTTTCAATTATTGTTCTAATAATGCCTAAGGCTATTCTTCTTAATGCAAATGGATCTTTTGAACTTGTTGGTTTTTCATCGATACCAAAAAAACCAACTAAAGTATCTATTTTATCAGTAATTGATAAAGCAACACTAAAAAGTTTCTTTGGAATTTGAGAATCTAATCCAATAGGCAAATATTGTTCAGTTATTGCTAAAGAAATATCTTTATCAAATCCTTGATATGTTGAAAAATATCCTCCCAGCACACCTTGAAGTTCAGGAAATTCTCCAACTAAATCAGAGGTTAAATCTGTTTTACAAATAGATGCTGATAACTCAACTTTTTCTTTACTGATTAATAGTTCATCTGAAATCATTCCACCTAATTTTCTCATTCTTTGCACTTTGTCAAAGTAAGTTCCTAATTTTTTAAAAAAATTCATTGATTTTAATCCTGATACTTTTTTAACTAAATTTTGAATTTTATCTTTATTCCAAAAAAACTCCGCATCACTAAGTCTAGCTTCGATAACTCTTTCATTTCCTATCTTTATAAGTCCTTTTTTATCTTTGTTGTTTGCTACAATTAAAAATTCATTTGTAATTTCTCCTCTTTTATCAAAAGTTGGAAAATATTTTTGATGTGCTTGCATAGTTAAGATTAGTATTTCTTTTGGAATTGATAGGAACTTTTTGTCAAATCTACATAACAAAATATTAGGATTATCAACTAAATCTACTACTTCCTCTAATAGTCTTGGATTATCTTTAATAATTAAATTCCTTTTGCTCAGTATTTTTGAAAATTCCTTGTTTATTAATTCTCTTCTTTTATTATGATTAATGAGTGTTCCTGATTTTTTAAAATATTTTTCGTAGGATCTAAAATCTAAAAAAAATTTTTTTTTTTCCTCAAAATCTTTATCTTCATATGTTGAATTTGAAGACAAAATATGGTGAAACTTGAAATCTATCACTTTTTTATCAAATACTGATAAAATTGATTTTAAAGGTCTTCCCCAATTAAGATCAAATACTCCCCATTTCATTGATTTTTTCCATTTATAACTTTCTAACAATGTTGGAACAAAATCTTCCAATAAATCATGCGTTTTTAAAATTTTAGATTGTGTTTTGTAAAAATAAAATTCTCCTTTTTCAGTCTGACTTTTAAATAGATCTTTTTTTTCTATTTTGTTTGACCTTATAAAACCATCCAGAGCTTGTTCTGGGGCATTAGTTTTGGGTCCTTTAATTTCTTCAGACAAAATCTGTATTTGTTTGTCTACTCCCTCAAAAACTACAACCAATCTATTAGGTGTAGAAAAAGAAAAACTTTTCTTTGATTTAATAGATTTTGCTAAAAAAAAATTTTGAAACTCTTCTAACAGTTTCTCTCGTAAATTTTTTTGAAGTCCTGCTGGAATTTCTTCACTAAATAACTCTAAAAAAAATTCTGACATTTTAAATTTGAGTATTAATCCAAATTGCTGCTGCTGACTTTGTAATTTCTCTTATTCTTCCAATATATTTAGCTCTTTGAGCTACACTTATTGCTCCACGCGCATCCAAGATATTGAATACATGGCTTGCTTTTAAACATTGATCATAAGCTGGTAAAGAGATTTTTTTTTCTACTAATGATTTTGCCTCACTCTCATGCATATCAAAAATTTTAAAAAGGTTGTCTGTATTTGCATGTTCAAAATTGTAAGCTGAAAATTCCTTTTCAGATTGTTGAAAAACTTCTCGATACTCAATATTTTCATTATTCCAAATTAAATCGTACACATTCTTTTTCTGCTGAGTGAACATACAAATTCTCTCTAGACCATAAGTTATTTCCACTGAAACTGGTTTACATTCAAAACCAGCCATTTGTTGAAAATATGTAAATTGGGTTATTTCCATACCATCACACCAAACTTCCCAGCCGAGTCCTGCCGCACCTAATGTTGGACTTTCCCAATCATCCTCAACAAATCTTATATCATGATTTTTATGATCAATACCTATTATGGATAAACTATTAAGATAAAGTTTTTTAATATTTGATGGAGAAGGTTTAATTATTACTTGAAATTGATAATAATGCTGAAGTCTATTTGGATTGTCTCCATATCTTCCATCAGTTGGTCGTCTTGAGGGTTGAACATATACTGCTTTCCATGGTTTTGGTCCAAGAGATCTTAATGTGGTTGCAGGATGAAATGTTCCAGCACCAACCTCCATATCATAAGGTTGTAAAATTATACATCCATGTTTGCTCCAAAACTTTTGGAGATTTAAAATAGTATCTTGAAAAGTTTGAAACTTTAGTTTTTTTATATTTTTTTTAGAGGCCATACCTTTGCCAGACAGATTTTTCATCTAATACATTTGCTAGTTGCTCTATTTGATCATTTGACGATGATAATTTTTTGCTTAACCAGCCTTTTGATTTTTCAAACTTCTTGATTTCAACATCTTCTCCAAATTTTTCTTTTAATATTTGATTTGCATCACCGACTTCATCTATCAAACCAAGTTCTTTGGCTTTACTACCAGACCAAAACTCTCCTGAAAATAATTCTATTTCATTTTTTTTTAATTTAGTGCCTCTACTTTTTTCAACAACATTAATAAATTCTTTGTGTAAATCTAACTGAATATTTTTTAGCCTCTCTATATCTTCTTTTTTTTCTTCAAGAAAAGGATCTAATGTGCTTTTGTTTTTACCAGCAGTGTGTACCCTTCTTTCAACTCCAATTTTTTTTATCAGTTCTGTAAAACCAAAAGAAGAATATATAACACCAATAGAACCTATTATTGAGCTAGGGTTTGCATATATCTCATCACCAGCACATGCAATCAAATAACCACCTGAAGCCGCAACATCCTCAGCAAAAACAATAACTTTTTTTTTATTTTTTTTCGCAAGCTGTTTTATTAAATTATGAATAAGATGTGATTGAACTGGAGAGCCACCTGGAGAATTTATGGTGATAGCAACACAAGGTGCTTTTTTGACAGAAAAGGCTTTTAAAATAACTTCCTCTTGTCCTGAAAAATCAATACCTTGCTTAAACTTTCCCACATTCCCAATTACGCCACTCAATTTAATATGTGGAACAATTTTTTTCTTTTTAAAAAAAGAGAACATTTCAAACCTTTATAGAATTTTTATATGAATATAAAGACACCTTATAATTGAAGTTTGAGGTGCGTCAATTGATAAGTAATAAATATAAACTTATTATACTAGTTTGTACCTTGAAATGGGAACTGTTGTCCAACTTAAGAACCAAATTAATAATTCTTATTTTCAACTTAAAAACTCAGTTGAAGATAAACTTTTATTAGTTGAGGAAAAAATAAAATTTAAACTTACAAGTGATGTGGATTTAGTCCAAAAAATGACCAACTACCACCTTGAAACAGGTGGTAAAAGATTAAGAGCTTTGCTTACTCTGTGTTCTGCTAAAATGTGCGGTTATTCAAAGGGTACAAGAGATATAAATTTAGCAGCCTGTGTTGAGCTAATTCATGCTGCAACTTTAATGCACGATGATGTCATTGATAATGGTTCATTAAGGAGAGGTAAAAAAACATTAAATAAAATTTGGAACAATCAATCTTCTGTTCTAGTAGGAGATTATTTGCTAAGCAGATGTTTTGAAATGATGGTTGATGATGGAAATATTGAAGTATTAAAATTATTGTCCTCAACGTCATCAAAAATTGCCCAAGGCGAAGTATTGCAACTTCAGCATCAAGGTGAAATTGATATGTTGGAAGATACTTATCTAAAAATTATATCAGCAAAGACTGCTGAGTTATTTGCAGCAGCAACAAAAGTTGGTGCAATTTTATCTGATATGAAAAATAAAGAAAAAGAGGCGCTAGAATTTTATGGAAGAAATCTTGGTTTAACATTTCAAATTGCAGATGATACTTTAGATTACAATTCAGAGTTAAAATTATTTGGAAAGAAAATTGGGCAAGATTTTTATGAGGGCAAGATAACACTTCCTATAATTTTATTATTTCAAAAAGCAAAAGACCAAGAAAAAGAAATCCTTAAAAATATATTTTTAAAAGAAATAAGAAGTGAAGAAGATTTAAATTATACTTTAAACTTAATTAAAAAAAATAATATTATTAAAGAATGCTATCAAAAAGCTCAACATTATATAAACTTAGCTTCTAATTCTTTATCATTATTTGGTAATTGTGAAGAAAAAAGAATTCTTAAAAATTTAACATCTTTCAGTTTAGCAAGAAATTTTTAAGGACTTAATAAACTTTTGTTCCAAATATCTTTTTTATCTAAAGTATATTTTAATCTTTCGTGTATTCTATTTTCTCCATCTAACCAAAATTCGATGCTTTGTGGTTTTAAATTCCAACCAGACCAATGACTAGGTCTTGGAACATTATCTTTATCACTATATCTTTGTTTAAAATTTTCTATATTTTTTAAAAGCTCTTCTCTATTCTCTAAAGTGCTACTTTGGTTAGAGGCCCAAGCTCCTATTCTGCTTTCGTAAGCTCTAGAATTATAATAATCGTCTGCTATTTTGTCATCTACTTGCTTTAAAGTTCCAACAATTCTTATTTGTCTCAATAAACTTTTCCAATGGAAACACATCGTGGCATTTGGGTTTTCTTTTATTTCATTTCCTTTTTGACTATTTAAATTTGTATAAAAAACAAAACCATTTTTATCAAAACCTTTAAGAAGAACCATTCTTACTGATGGAATGTTTTCTTTGCTAGCTGTTCCTAAAGCTAAGGCATTAGGATCATTTATTTCTTTCTTTTTGGCTTCAACAAACCAATTTTCAAATAATTCGAATGGATCATCAAGATCTAAGAAGCATTTATTGAGCCCTAATGAGTTTTTTTGATTCATAATTTAAACAAAATAATCTATATAATATAAATAATGTCATTTAATACTTTTGGAAAGCTATTTCGTTTCACTACATGGGGAGAATCTCATGGTCCTGCTATTGGTTGCATAATTGACGGCTGTCCTCCTTTAATTCATTTAAAAGAACAAGATATTCAAAAAGAATTAGATAAAAGGAAACCTGGGCAATCTAAATTTACGACTCAAAGAAAAGAGAGTGATAAAGTTCAAATTCTTTCTGGAGTGTTTGAGGGTAAAACAACTGGAACTCCTATATCGCTAATAATTTATAATGAAGATATGAAATCAAAGGATTACAAAAATATTAAAGATAAATTTAGACCTGGTCATGCTGATTTTACCTATTTTAAGAAATATGGAATTAGAGATTATAGAGGAGGAGGAAGATCTTCTGCAAGGGAAACAGCTGCAAGAGTTGCAGCAGGCGCTATTGCCAAAAAAGTTTTAGAAAAAAAATTAGGCAAAAAATTTAAAATTTCAGGTGCAGTTACACAACTTGGAATTTTAGGTTGTGACACAACAAAATGGAATGAAAAAATAATTTATAAAAATCCATTTTTTTGTCCAGATAAATCAATGTTAAAAATATGGGAAAAATATCTTTTAAGCGTAAGAAAGGCAGGATCTTCATGTGGAGCTATAATTGAGGTAAGAGCTAATGGGGTTCCAGCGGGTTTGGGTGCACCAATTTACTCAAAATTAGACTCTGATATTGCATCAGCAATGATGAGTATTAATGCGGTCAAGGGTGTTAATATTGGATCTGGAATGAGTTCTGCACAATTATCGGGAGAAGAAAACTCCGATGAAATTTCACAAAATAAAAAAAAATTAAAGTTTTACTCAAATAATGCAGGTGGAATACTTGGTGGTATTTCTTCAGGACAAGATATAATTATATCATTTGCTGTAAAACCTACGTCTTCAATTTTAAAGAACAGAAAAACAATTGATAAATTTGGAAAAAATACAACTATATCAGTAAAAGGAAGGCATGATCCCTGCGTAGGTATAAGAGCTGTTCCTGTTGGTGAGGCTATGCTTTCGTGTGTTTTGTTGGATCACTACTTAATGAATAAAGCACAGTGTAATTAATTTAAGTTATTTTTGTTTTTGTAAAATAATATTTGAATTTAGTACATCCAAAACTTTTTCTTCAATAGAATTAAAATCTAAGTTAGCAGTTTTATACATATTATCAGGTGTATCCTGATCAATAAAAATATCTGGCAAAGTCATAGATCTAAATTTAAGATTACCATCCATTAAACCTTTTTTTGTTAAAAAATTTACTACGTGTGAACCAAAACCTCCTATTGATCCTTCCTCAATAGTAATAATTGCTTCGTGTGTAGTGGCTAGTTGCCAAATTAAATTCTCATCTAAAGGTTTTGCAAATCTTGCATCCACTATCGTTATATTAATTCCTTTTTTTTTTAAATTTTCTGCAGCTTTTAAGGTTTCATTCAACCTTGCTCCAAAACTTAAAATAGCAAGTTTTTTACCATCTTGAATTATCTTTGATTTTCCAACTTTTATTTTTTCATTTATAGAAGGTAAAATAGACCCATACCCAGTTCCTCTTGGATATCTAAATGCACAAGGTCTGTCATTAATTTCCGTTGATGTATTAATCATTTTTACTAATTCAGATTCATCGCTTGCAGCCATTATAACAAAATTAGGTAATGTTGATAAATAGGTTGTATCAAAACTACCAGCGTGTGTAGGCCCATCTGCACCAACTAACCCTGCTCTATCTATTGCAAATCTTACGGGTAAACTCTGAATTGCCACGTCATGAACTACTTGATCATATGCTCTCTGTAAAAATGTAGAATAAATTGCTGCATAAGGTTTGTAATTTTCAGTGGCTAAACCAGCAGCAAATGTAACTGCATGTTGTTCTGCAATTCCAACATCAAAAGTTCTATCTGGAAATTCTTTACGAAAAACATCCAAGCCTGTTCCATCTGGCATTGCTGCAGTTATAGCAACGATTTTACTATCTTTTTTGGCATGCTGAACTAAAGTATTTGCAAATACTTTTGTGTAAGAAGGCAGTTTGTTTGAACTTTTAACTTGTTCTCCTGTTTCAACATTAAACTTTGATACTCCATGGTAATTATCTTTTGCCTCTTCTGCAAATGTATAACCTTTACCTTTTTTTGTTTTAATATGAATTAAAATTGGACCTTCGTGTTTAGAATCTCTTGCATTCTTTAAAATTGAAATCAAAGAGTTTAAATCATGTCCATCTATTGGGCCAATATAATAAAATCCAAGCGAACTAAATAATGTTCCACCTGTTACGGCAGATCTTAATAAATCTTCAGCTTTGCCAGCTTTTACACTAAATCTTTTTGAAAATGCAGATGTAATTAACTTGATAGTCTCTCTTAAGCTAAAATAAATCTTGCCTGAAAAAATTTTAGCTAAATAAGTACCCATTGCTCCAACTGGTCTAGCGATGGACATATCGTTATCATTTAAAATAACAATCATTTTTGTTTTAGAAGCACCAGCATTATTCATTGCTTCATAAGCCATACCAGCGCTGATAGCTCCGTCACCTATAACAGCTATTACATTATCTGATTTATTTGAAAGTTTATTTGCTATAGCTATACCCAAGGCTGATGAAATTGAAGTTGAACTATGGGCAGCACCAAATGGATCGTACTCACTTTCAATTCTTTTTGTAAAACCAGAAAGACCACCACCTTGTCTTAATGTTCTAATTTTATCTTTTCTTCCTGTTAAAATTTTATGAGGGTAACATTGATGACCCACATCCCATATCAATTTGTCATTAGGTGTATTAAATATATAATGAAGCGCTACACTCAATTCAACAACCCCAAGACTAGCTCCTAAATGACCACCAGTAACTGATACTACATCTATCATTTCTTCTCTTAGTTCATTGGCAACTTTTTGTAATTTTGATTCAGATATTTTTTTTAAATCTGATGGAAAATTTATTTTATCTAAAAATTCGTATTCTTTTTTCATTTATTTCTATTTAAAATATAATTTAAAGTTTCTGACAGATTTTTTGATTTTGAACCATACTTTTTTAATTTTCTATTTATCTTAAAAATTAATTTATTAGCATATTTAATAGTATTTTTATGTCCTAGTAAACTAATTAGAGTTGCTTTACCTTTTTTTTTATCTTTTCCAGTTTTTTTTCCTGCAATTAGTAAACTCCCTTTATGATCAATTAAGTCATCAGCAACTTGGAATAACAATCCAATGTCTGCACCTATGTTTTCAAATTTCTTGATTTCATTTTTACTTTTTTTTCTTAGAATTAAAGGTGCCACACAACAAAAGCTGAAAAGCTTTCCTGTTTTTTTTATTTCCATTTCAATAACTTTTTTTTTAGAAACTTTTTTATGTTCAAAGCTTAAGTCTAAATATTGACCACCAGCTATACCCAGGTGACCTGAGCTTTCCGAAATTTTGTTAATTAAATCAATTTTAGTTTTTTTTGAAACATCTAAATCTTTATGACTTAATATCTCAAATGCCATGATTAAAAGTGAGTTGCCCGCCAGAACGGCAGTGGACTCCCCAAATCTTATATGAGTTGATGGTTTTCCTCTTCTAATTGTGTCGTTATCCATACAAGGCAAATCATCATGTATCAGTGAGTAAGCATGTATGCATTCAACTGCTGAGCCTATAATAATTAAAGATTTATAGTCTAATTTAAATAAGGATCCAATATCAATTAATATTTTTGATCTTATTTTTTTACCTCCTGAAAATAAACCATATTGCATAGGTGTAATTAACTCTGATCTTTTTTGTTTTTTTATAAACTTTTTTAAAAAGGAGTTAGTGTCTTTAGCAATTTTATTTAATTTTTTTTGCATTTTTTTCTGTTGTAATTTTTAATATTTTTGCTTTCGTTTTTTCATTAATAGATTTGCCATCATTTTGAAATTTCTTTTCAATTATATTATTCAATTTTAATAAATTTTGATAATTTTCTATAGAACTTTCTAGATCTTTTTGACTTTCTAAATCATCAATCATTTTATTGGCTTCTTTAGTTAATTCCTCAAGAGATAAAGAATTATAATCGTTTGGTAAATTTTTATCTTTCATATAATACTCTCAGATAATACATGAAAATTAATCTTGCAAATATTAAAAAAGCAAAAAAACTACTAAATAAAACCGAGTGTGTAGCTATACCCACTGAAACTGTTTATGGATTAGCTGGTAATGCTTATTCTGATATCGCTTGTAAAAAGATTTATAAATTAAAGAAAAGACCTAAAAATAATCCTCTTATTATTCATTATTTCAACTTTCGAAGTTTAGAAAAAGATTGTGATTTTAATACTGATTTTCTTAAATTGTATAAAAAATTTTGTCCTGGTCCAATCACATTTGTTTTAAATTTAAAAAAGAATTCAAAAGTCTCAAAAATTGCTACAAATAAAAAGAGTTCTTTAGCTGTAAGATTTCCAAAACATTCTATTTCAAGACGTTTGTTAAAAGAATTAGACTTTCCTTTGGCTGCTCCAAGTGCAAATTTATCTTCGAGATTAAGTGCTGTTTGTTCAAATGATGTTAGAGATGAATTTGGAAAAAATATAAAGTATATACTTGATGGAGGTAAATCAAAGATTGGTGTCGAGTCAACAATAGTCGATCTTAGAAAAAAACCAAGAATATTAAGATTAGGTGGTTTAGAAATTTCAAGTATTGAAAATATATTAAATAAAAAGGTAAAACTAAAAAATAAACCTAAAAAAATTTCTGTGCCTGGTCAATTAAAACTACATTACTCTCCTGGTATGCCAATAAGATTAAACGTTAAAAAGAACAAAGATAATGAAGCATTTTTACTTATTAAAAAAACAAAGAAAACTAAAACAAACTATTATTTTTTGTCAAAAAAAGGAGATTTGAAAGAGGCAGCAAGAAACCTATACAGTACTTTGAGAAAAATTAAAAAAAGTAAATTTAATTCTATAGCTGTTACAAAAATTCCTAATATAGGATTGGGAAAAACAATTAATGATAGATTAAAAAGAGCGTCAAAATTTTAATGTTTGGTGCGCCTGCTAGGAGTCGAACCCAGAACCTCCTGATCCGAAGTCAGGCGCTCTATCCAGTTGAGCTACAAGCGCATATAATATTAATATAACATTTTATGAAAAAAAAAATAAGTTTGATTGCAAAAGAAGAGGATAAAAACCTCCGAGTTGATGTTTTTATTAATAAAAAAGAAAATGATATCAGTAGGACTAGGATTAAAAATTTAATTTTAGAAAAAAATTTAAAATTGAATAATAAGATTATGATTAATCCTTCAAAAAAAATATCAAATGGAGATGTAGTGATTTTGACCGTGCCAATGCCCAAAAAAGCAAACCTTAAACCTTATAAATACAAATTGAATATTGTTTTTGAGGATAATGATTTGATTGTTTTGAATAAACCTGCTGGAATTGTGATGCATCCAGGCGCAGGTAATTTTGACAATACAATCGTGAATGCTTTAATGAATTATGATAAAAACTCTCTTTCAAATATTGGTGATGAACTTAGGCCTGGAATAGTCCATAGAATTGACAAAAATACTTCAGGATTAGTTGTGATAGCAAAAAATAATCAAACACATGAACATCTTTCAATTCAATTCAGTAAACACACAATCACCAGAATTTATCAATTACTTATCTGGGGAAAGATAAGACCTTCAATTGGAAGAATAGACACTTTAATTACGAGAAGCTCAAAAAATAGACAAATGATGGAAGTTAGTAGTTCTAAAGGAAAAAGAGCTATTACAAATTATAAAACAATAGAAATTTTTGAAAGTAAAAATACACCCACTTTAAGCTTGTTAGAATGTAAATTAGAAACTGGAAGAACTCATCAGATTAGAGTTCATATGAATTATTTAGGTAATAGTATAGTAGGTGATGATAAATATAAAAAAAAATTTAAAAGTATAAAAAATATTGATCCAATATTAGAAAAAAATCTTATTAATTTGAATAGGCAATTTCTTCACGCAAAAACTATTGGATTTATTCATCCCAAAAAAAGAGAGAATTTGGTTTTTAACTCAATTTTGCCACAAGAACTTGAGATTATTTTAAAAATATTAAGAAAAACCAGTAAATAAAATATTGAAAAAAACAAAATATTAACTAGATAAACTGTTAATGAATACGGCTATTAAAAATAATTTTCCCATACTAGGAAATGAAGGTGGGCTATCTGCATATCTTGAACAAATTAAAAAATTTCCAATGTTGGATGCTGAAGAAGAATATATGCTTGCTAAAAATTGGAAAACAACAGGAAATATTAAAGCTGCAGAAAAATTAGTCACTAGCCATCTTAGATTGGTTGCAAAAATTGCAATGAAATATAAAGGTTACGGTTTGCCTGTTAATGAAATGATCTCTGAAGGAAATGTTGGTTTAATGCAAGCGGTAAAAAAGTTTGAACCTGAAAAGGGTTTTAGGTTAGCGACATATGCCATGTGGTGGATAAAGGCGTCTATACAAGAATATATTTTAAGATCTTGGAGCCTTGTTAAAATTGGTACAACAAGCGCCCAGAAAAAACTATTTTTTAATCTTAAAAAATTAAAAAATCAAATCGCACCACAATCAGAGGGAGATTTAAGAAATGAACATGTTGATGAAATAGCTAATAAACTTGATGTAAGCAAAGAAGAAGTTGTTTCAATGAATCGAAGATTATCAGGAAAAGAATTCTCATTAAATGCACCCGTGGGTGAAGATGGTGACGAGTGGCAAGATTGGCTGGTAGATAAAGAGTTAGATCATGATCTCAAATTTGCTCATCAAGAGGAAATGGAGCAGAGAAAAGATTTATTAAAAAAATCTATTAAAGTTTTAAATGATAGAGAAAGAGAAATATTATATTCAAGAAGATTGAACGATGACCCAACTACACTTGAAGACTTAAGTAAAAAATATAAAATTAGCAGAGAAAGAATTAGACAAATTGAGAATAAAGCTTTTGAAAAACTACAAAAACACATGTTACTCTTAGCTAAGTCTAAAAATTTATTAACAGTAAATTAAATCTCAAAAGGATTTTCAATCAATATTGTGTCTTCCCTCTCTGGACTTGTAGAAATACTAGATACTTTAGTACCAATAAAGTCTTCAACTGCATAAATATAATTTTTTGCATTGTCAGGTAATTCCTCGAGGTTTTTAATTCCATTTGTAGATGTTTTCCACCCAGGAAAAGTTCGATAAATGGGTTTTATTTTTAATTGATCTTCTACTGCTGCTGGCAAGTAATCAATTTTTTTTCCGTCTAGATCGTATTGAATACATATTTTAATTTCATCCAATTCATCTAAAACATCAAGTTTTGTTAGTGCAATTCCATCAATTCCTGAAATTTTAATAGTCTGTCTAACTAAAACCCCATCAAACCAGCCACATCTTCTTTTACGACTTGTTACTGTTCCAAATTCTTTACCTCTGGTACCAAGTAATTCACCAATATTATCTTTTAATTCTGTAGGAAAAGGTCCTTCGCCTACTCTTGTTGTGTAAGCTTTGGTTATTCCTAAAACATAATTTATAGAATTTGGTCCACAACCAGATCCAGTTGCAGCACTTGATGCAACAGTATTGGAAGATGTAACAAAAGGGTATGTTCCGTGATCAACATCCAATAAAATGCCTTGAGCTCCTTCGAATAATATTTTTTTTTTTTGTCTTTTGAATTGATCTATCTTTAACCAGACAGGTTGAGAAAATTTTAAAATTTCAGGGGCAATTTTTAATAAATCTTTTTTTAACTGATTTTTTTCAAAAATTTTTTTACCTAATCCTTTACGAATTGCGTTATGATGTAGTAAAACTGACTCCAGTCTTTGATCTAAGTTTTTTTCTGATATTAAGTCCATTACCCTTATTGATCTTCTTCCAACCTTGTCCTCATATGCGGGTCCTATGCCTCTTCTGGTTGTTCCTATTTTTCCTTTACCAGCAGCGTCCTCTCTTATTTCATCCATTTCCCTATGAAAAGGCAATATTAAGTTAGCAGACTCAGATATTATAAAATTATTAACATCTACTTGAACACCTTTTGATTTAATTTCTTTAATTTCATCTAGTAGAGCCCAAGGATCAACAACAACCCCATTTCCGATAATTGAAATTTTATTTTTTCTTACGATTCCTGATGGCAATAATCTTAATTTATAGGTAACTCCGTCGATAACCAGTGTATGACCAGCATTATGTCCACCCTGAAATCTAATCACAACATCCGCTTGTTCTGACAGCCAATCAACGATTTTTCCTTTTCCTTCGTCACCCCATTGGGATCCAACTACGACTATATTTTTCATTATCTAAATTTTCTATTTATACTCATTGCGTTCAGGTGGTTAATCGGACCATGACCTTTACCATATTTTGGATTTGTTTTTATTGCAAAACTTACATACTTAATTCCAAGCTCACAAGATTTCTTTATAGGTTTTCCACATGATAAAAAAGTGGTTATTGCGCTAGATAAAGTACATCCAGTTCCGTGAGTGTTATGTGTTTTATATCTGTGACTAATAAATATTTTTATTTCAGTATTATTAACGAATACATCTTGAACATATTTAGAATTTAAATGACCACCTTTAATTAAAACATTTTTTGCACCAAGCTCTAATAACTTTTTAGCTGCAAAAATCATATCTTCTTTGTTTCTTATTTTAGTTTTTGTCAAAATTTCTGCTTCAGGAATGTTTGGAGTGATTAAAATTACTTTTTTAATTAATTTTAATTTAAGTGAGTTAATTGCTTTATTGTCTATTAATTTTGCTCCACCCTTTGCAACCATTACAGGATCAAGTACTACTTTTTTCACATTAATTTTATCTAATGATTTAATAACAGAATCTATAACTTTTACAGAATGTAACATTCCTATTTTGATTGCATCAGGTTTAATATCTTTTGAAGTAAATATAATTTGATTCAAAATTTCTTTAGGTTTAATAGGTACAATTGATTTGACGCCAGTAGTATTTTGTGAAGTTACCGCAGTAATAGCTGTCATTGCATAAGATCCTAAAGCAGTAACCGTCTTGATGTCTGCCTGAATGCCAGCGCCACCTGATGAGTCGGAACCTGCAATAATTAATATTTTTGATTTTGGACTCAATTTATTTAATTTTTTTTAAGATAATATTTATGCACTTGTTTAAAAGTAACTTGTTTTCACTCTCACCCATCACTCTTATTTTTGACTCTGTTCCTGACTTTCTCACCAATATCCTGCCTTGCCCATTCAACAAATTTTCTGCTCTTTTTACAGATTTTTTTACTTCAGGACTTTTAATTATGGCTTTATCTTTAACTTCAATACTTTTCAAAATTTGAGGAGTCTTTTTAAACTTATTAAAAAAATTACTAGCTTTTTTTCCTTTTCTTATTGCAAACAATGCTTCTAAAGCGACAAGTAACCCGTCACCTGTTGTTGCAAATTTTCCTAAAATGATATGTCCTGATTGTTCACCACCTAAATTAAAACTATTTTTTTGCATTTTTTCTTTTACATATCTGTCACCCACATTTGCTCTTATAAATTTTATTTTTTTTGATTTAAAAAATTTTTCTAAACCATAATTAGACATTGAGGTTCCAACCACACCCCCCTTTAACATTTTTTTATTTTTCCATCTTGTAGCTAAAGCGGCAATTATTTGATCACCATCAATTATGCTGCCTGATTCATCGCACATGATAACTCTATCTGCATCACCATCAAGAGAAATGCCTAGGTGTGCCTTATGCTTCCTTACAGCAAACTTAATCTTATTAGGGTATGTTGAACCACAATTATTATTGATATTAAGACCATTGGGATTTACGCCAATTGCAACTACTTTTGCTCCTAATGATCTTAGTAATTCTGGTCCAGCTTTATATCCAGCACCATTTGCACAATCAATTACAATTTTTAATCCTCTTAAATTAAATTTTCTTGTAAAATTTTTTTTTAAAATTTTTAAATAATTTTTTGTGCCATTTTCTAATCTTTTCACTCTTCCTAGTTTTTCTGGAATTGATAAATTTTTTTCAATTTTTTTATCAATCAAGCTTTCAATTTTCTTTTCAATTTTATCTGATAGTTTCATTCCATCTGGACCAAACAATTTTAATCCATTATCATGATGTGGATTATGAGAAGCAGTAATCATAATACCCATATTTGCTTTCATTTCTTTTGTGAGCATAGCTAGACCATTTGTTGGCAAAGGTCCTAATGTGTAAACATGCATTCCCGCAGATGTAAGCCCTGAGACCAATGCTGGCTCTAAAGTGTATCCTGATAATCTAGTGTCCTTAGCAATTATTGCTATTTGTTTTTTTTTCTTTTGTGATTTGAAATAAGTTCCTGATGCTAGACCAAATTTAAAAAACATATTACCATTAATATATTTACTATTAATAGCACCTCTTATTCCATCTGTTCCAAAATATTTTTTTGCCATTAGTTTTTAATTAATTCTTTAAAGACTTTTACTCCTTGTAGCAATTCATTAACATCATGAATCCTTAAAATTTGAACTCCTTGCATCATTAGATAAATAGATGAAGCAACTGTTCCACCAATTCGATTTTTAGTATCATTTTTTTTAGATATCTCTTTAATAAATCTTTTTCTTGAATTTCCAACAAGTATAGGAAAACCAAGCGTATGAAAAATAGAAATATTACTAATTAAATTCATATTATGTTTCAAATTTTTTCCAAAACCTATACCTGGATCAATGATTATGTTGTTATGTTTTATGCCAATAGATCTTAAAAAATTTATTTTTTCCTCAAAAAAATCATATATATCCAATAATTCATTTTCATATGTTGGTTTATCTTGCATATTCTTAGGGTCACCTTGTGTGTGCTGAATAACAAAAGGAATTTTATATTTTTTTAAAATATCTATAGTCGCAAGATCATGACTCAAGCCAGATACATCATTAATTATCTTAACTCCATATTTAATACCTTTTTTCATTATTTCTGATTTTCTAGTATCGAGTGATATAGGAATTTTTTTACTTATAGATTTAATTATTTTTTCTATTCTATTCCATTCTAATTTTTTATTAACTGTATATGATCCAGGTCTAGTAGACTCACCTCCAATATCAATTATATTTGCACCCAATTTAAACATCTTTAGTGCATGATATACTCCTTTTTTTTTTGAATTAAATTTTCCCCCGTCTGAAAAACTGTCTGGTGTAAGATTTAATACTCCCATTATATTTGGGATTTTTTGAAAATTTAAATTTGCAAAATTCTTTTTTTTTAATTTTATTTTTTTTAAATCTAAACTAATTTGTTTTCTTAATAATTTAGGTAGATTGCTTATTTTTTTTATAGAAATTTTTTTCTTAGATTTTCTTGATATTATCTCGAGATGATCGAATGATATTTCTTTATTGTTATTTAAAGGAAAAGTTTTTTTATTACGTATTAATAGTTTTGACTCTTTACCATAATAGAAATTACACACTCTCGTGTAATATCTTCTCATTTTTGTTTAATGAACTATTTTTGGTTTCAAGCCCATCGCACCCAAGGCTGAATTTTGACCGTCATTTTCTTCTTGTTTTTCGGCAGATTTATCTTCTGGATACAAATTCTTACTAATTATATTTTCAATTTCTTCACCAGTTAAAGTTTCATAAGTTATAAGAGCTTTTGCAATTTTATGTAAATCATCAATTTTATCAGTTAATATTTTTTTTGCTTGATCATAACCCTCATCAATTAATTTTCTTATTTCTTTATCTATTTTTTGAGAAGTTTCCTCTGATACCGACTGTGTTTGAGTGACTGATCTTCCTAGAAATACCTCTTCTTGGTTTTCACCATATTCTACTGGACCCATTTCTTCACTCATTCCATATTTTGTTACCATTGCTCTAGCAAGTTGAGTTGCTTGATTAATGTCTGATCCACTTCCTCCGCCTGCTCCAGTGGATATATCATCTTTTCCAAAAATTATTTCTTCTGCTACTCTGCCACCAAAACACACCGCCATTCTAGCTTTTAGATATTTAATTGAATACCCATGCTTATCTCTTTCTGGCAAATTCATAACCATACCCAATGCTCTACCTCTAGGAATAATTGTAGCTTTATGTATCGGATCATAACTAGGCATGTTAAATGACACTAGAGCATGACCTCCTTCATGATAAGCTGTCAACTTTTTTTCATCTTCAGTCATTACCATTGAACGTCTTTCTGCTCCCATCATTACTTTATCTTTAGCTTCTTCAAATTCGATTAAGGTTACAATTCTCTTATTTTTTCTCGCTGCCAATAAAGCTGCTTCATTTACTAAATTTGCAAGATCAGCCCCTGAGAAACCAGGAGTTCCTCTTGCTATTGTTCTCAAGTTTACATCTGGTGCCATCTTAATTTTTTTTACATGAACTTTTAATATTTTTTCTCTCCCGATTATATCAGGATTAGAAACTACTACCTGTCTATCGAACCTACCCGGTCTCAATAAGGCTGGATCAAGCACGTCTGGTCTGTTTGTTGCAGCAATTATTATAACACCCTCATTTGTTTCAAAGCCGTCCATCTCTACAAGAAGTTGGTTAAGAGTTTGTTCTCTTTCATCATTCCCACCACCTAAGCCAGCACCTCTACTTCTTCCAACGGCATCAATTTCATCAATAAAAATTATACATGGAGAATTTTTTTTCCCTTGTTCAAACATATCTCTAACTCTTGAAGCACCTACTCCTACGAACATTTCAACAAAGTCTGATCCTGAAATAGTAAAAAAAGGCACTCCTGCCTCTCCAGCTATAGCTCTAGCTAATAATGTTTTTCCTGTACCAGGAGGACCTACCAACAAAGCACCTCTTGGAATTTTTCCACCAAGTCTGCTAAATTTTTTTGGATCTTTTAAAAATTCAACTACCTCTTCAACTTCTTCTTTTGCTTCTTCAATGCCCGCAACATCATTAAATGTAACTTTACCTTTTAATTCATTCATCATTTTTGCTTTTGATTTTCCAAAGCCCATTGCACCACCTTTTCCACCTTGCATTTGTCTCATAAAGAAAATCCAAACTGCAATTAGAAGCAACATTGGGAACCAAGAAAGTAAGACGCCAAATAAGGATGGCATTTTTTCATCAATAGGTGCTGCTGAGATACTCACACCTCTCTCTGATAATTTTTCAATTAAATTTGGATCATTAGGTGAGTATGTTGTAAAATTTTTTCCACTTGAATATACCCCTTTAATATTATTGCCCTGAATCTCTACCTTTAAAACTTCTCCATTTTCAACGGAAGTTAAAAATTCTGAAAATATAATTTGATTTCCACCTTGTATTTTTGATTGAGGGTTTTTAAACATGTTATACAAACCAATAGTCAAAAAAACTATTATTGCCCACATAGCTAAATTTTTAATATTCATACCTATAAAATAAGAATTATTCTTAATTAAACAAGTGGCAATTTAGGACAATGGCACAATTATTTAATGTTCTTTTGTGATAATTATTGATTGATTTACCTTTTCAATGATGCAGTTACCAATTGTTGCTCTAAATAACTCATTTCTTTTTATATCATAGATAATTTTATCTAGTTTTTTCCCTCTAACTGAATAATGTTTTTTTCCAATTAGTTTAATTGAATCTGAAAAAGATCTAAAAATTATCTCGTGTGGTTGTTGAAAAAACTTTTCATTTATAATTAACTTATTACTGTGAGTTGAAAAATAAGTATTTTCTATCAAATTTTCATTAACATAAAAGTTCACTACACTATTTGAATCTTTCAAATTCTTAATTGTTTTAAGAAATTTTTTTTTATCTAAGCCATTTGTTTTAAGCTCTTCTATTAGTTTTCTTATTTTAATCCTTTGATATTTTTCATTCTCATTTGATGGATCCTTGACATAAAAATCAAATACAAATTTTGAGATAAACTCCAAATCTTTTTTTTTTTGATCTAATAAAGGCCTCAATAAATTTTTATTATTAATTTTACTCTTCATATCTAGTGAGATTAAACCTTTGAGTCCACTACCTCTTAATAATCTTATAAAAAAATTTTCAAATAAATCATCTTGATGATGTCCTAATAAAATATTATTAATCTTTGATTTTTCACATCTTTTGGATAATAATTCATATCTTTTTTTTCTAGCCAGAGATTGAATATTTTTAGATGGCTTTTTTCCTCTCCATTTTAAAATCTCACTATTGATAGAAAATCGTTTTAAAACCTTTTTAACTAATTCTGCTTCTTTAGCAGAATCAGTTCTTAGATTGTGGTCTACTATAAAAAACTTTGGAACTATTTTGTTTTTAATTGAATAAATTTTGGCTAAAAAAGCTAATGCCATACTATCTGGTCCACCAGAAACGGCTACTGCAAAATTCTCATTAATTTTTAATGATCTCTCAAACTTTTTGTAAATCTGATCAATCTTTTTATTTTTTAACTTATTTACTAAAAACTTAGGAATTTTTATTTTTGCACTCGAATTTTTGAGACTCATATTTAGCTTTTTGGATTACAGATTGATTTGCTTTAGGGTACTGCTTTTCGACACCATTTATCATTTTGCAACCTTGTTCTTTTTCTCCAATCTGTACCATGGATACACCAAGCTTTAATAAATTTATAGGAGCTTTTTCACCCTTAGGATATTTTTGATAACCCTCTAAATATGCTGATGCAGCATCGGTATAAAGTTGTCTAATTCTAAATGTTTCTGCATACCAGTACTGTGCATTACCAGCCAAATCATGTTCTGGATTGGTCGTAACAAATTCTCTAAAGGCTCTTTCAGCTGTTGAATAATCTCCAACTTTTAAAAAACTAGTTGCAAATTCATATTGTTTTTTTGGAGTCTCACTTGGAAGAATTTTTTCTTCAGCTTGAAATGTTTCCGTTACAATTGTGGCCGTAGTATCAATTGATTGTGTTTTTTGTGTCGTATCATTTGTTGATGCATCTTTATAAGATATAGAACCTAAATCTTGTGGTTGAGAACTGCCAGGCAAAACTTCTTTGTTGTCATTTTTAGGTTTTTTTGAAATCTTTTTTGTTTTTTCATCAGTCAGCATGCCACTTTCTAAATCTTGAAATCTCATTTGATTATCAGATTGAATTTTTGACATTCTATTAGATAATTTATCTAACTTAAAATTAATTTCCTCAAATTTATTTGTTAGTTGTTGAAATTGACTTTCAATATCTGAAAGTTTTAATAAATGTCTTGTAAGTACATCTTCTGAATTGTTGTTTGTTGAAGTAGTTAAGTTATTATTATTTAAATTAATAGAACCAGAATAAACTGCTTTTTCGAGAGTCTTAATGTCTTGTTGAAGTTGTTCTAATATTTCGTTCATATTATGATTATCAGAAAAGGAATATGAAAATACAAAAGTATTAACTAATAAAATTAGTTTTATAATTATAATCTTTGATAATAATTTCATAACTGAGGTTATGATTAAAATAATGGCAAAAAAAAGACCCTTAAAAGATATTCAATTAAGGGTCTTTAATTTAAAAAAATTAATTTGCTTTTACAGTAACTGATCTTCTATTTTTTGACCATGCCAATGGATTAGATCCTGAGTCTACAGGTCTTTCTTTACCATAGCTTAAAACTGAAATTCTGTCAGAAGAAATTCCATAAGTCATCAAATAGTCTTTAGCAGCATTAGCTCTTCTTTCACCAAGTGCTAAGTTATATTCTCTTGTTCCTCTTTCGTCAGCATGTCCTTCTAATACGATAGTGATTTTAGAATTTTTTCTCAACCAACCAGCCTGTTTTCTTAAAGTTTCTCTTGAAGCTGTAGTTAAAACTGACTCATTTGTTGCAAAGAAAACTCTATCAGGAACTCCTGACGCTAAGTACTCTACTGTGTCTTTACCAGTATATACATCTCCCTGTATTTGACCTGTTTTTTTAGATGTTGCACACGCAGATAGTAATAAACACGCAACTGTTACTAAAAAAGTATTCTTTAAAATTTTGTTTAATTTCATTATTACTCCTTGATCAATGTTTCTTATTCTTACTTTTTCACAACTAGATAGAGGTTTCAAGTTAAAAAATCAAGATAATACTGTTTAATTACTCAATAAAGATGACCATGATGGGTCTGAAGCATCAGTAGGAGTATCAACTAGCCTCTCATTATAGCCTGTTAAATCAATAGACCATAATTTAGCAGAAAAACCTTCTCCCTTGTCATTGGTTTTTGTTTCCCTATAAAAAATTAAAACTCTTCCATTTGGGGACCATGATGGTGCCTCTTGATAAAAGTTTTCTGTTAACAGTCTCTCTCCACTTCCATCAGTTCTCATCACTCCTATATAAAATTTTCCTTTGTGAAGTTTTGTAAATGCAATTAAATCGCCTCTTGGAGACCAAACTGGTGTTCCATAAAGTCCTCTACCAAAAGAAATTCTTTTTACATTACTGCCGTCACTTTTCATAACATATATTTGCTGGTAACCACTTCTATCAGAATTAAAAGAAATAAATTTTCCATCAGGTGAATATGAAGGAGAAGTATCAATAGATGGATGATTTGTAATTTTTTCAACTACTCTATTTTCTAAGTCCATTGTAAAAATATCTGAGTTACCATCTTTTGCAAAACTCATTATAATTTTTTTTCCATCAGGTGAAAATCTAGGTGCAAAAGTCATTCCTGGGAAGTCACCTACTACTTCTTGGGTGCCAGTTTCTATATCTAAAAGATATACTCTGGGTAAATTTCTAAAATAAGATAAGTATGTTACCATTTGACTAGTTGGATTAAATCTTGGTGTCAAAACAAGCTCATTACCTAAAGTTAAAAATTTATTATTTGCACCATCTTGATCCATAATTGCTAGTTTTTTTATTCTTCTAGTTTTTGGTCCTTCCTCTGATACATAAATAATTCTTGTATCAAAATAACCTTTTTCACCTGTTAGCCTCTCATACACTTTATCTGTAATTATGTGACCAACTCGTCTCCAATTGTTTGGGACAGTTGTAAATGCAAGAGCCATCATTTCTTTCCCTGCTAGCACATCCCATAATCTAAACTCTACTCTCAATTTATCATTAACAAAGTTTACTTTACCAGTAATAAGAGCTTGTGCTTTTATTAAATTCCAATCCTCAAATCGAGGTTTTAAATTCGCTATATCGGGAGCTTGTAAAAAAGCATCTTTGTTTAACGGATTAAAAAGCCCTGACTTTTTTAAATTATTCTCAACAACTGCAGAAATATCTAAACCAATATTTTTTTTTTTTATAATTTTTTCAAAATTTTTTCGCGAATTTTCATCAATTGAAAGTGGTGATACGGCTATTGGAAGTGGATTTAAATTTCCTCTAGTTATATCTACCTCAATCAAAGCTGAAACTTTAAATGGTGATATTATCAATAAAAAGAGGAATAAAATTCTAATCATAATAACATACTATCCTTCTAACATTTCTCTTGCATCAAAATTTAATTGTAATTCTTTCCATCTTTCATAACCAGTAGTTGGTACTCTAAGTGGTTGACACAGTTTAACAGCTCTAAGTGCACTTTCAGCCAAAACTTTATAAAAACCTTGCCCTGGTTTATTCATTCTAGCATGATCTAATATTTCAGATTGCGAAACGGTGCCGTCTGGATTTAATTCAAGTTTTATTCTTACTAGTAAATCTTCATTATACGGTAATCCTAAAGGAATACTCCAACAACCAAATATTTGTGCTTTTAACGCATCTTCTTCGCTGAGTGAGAGGCCTTTGTTTTCAACATTTTTTTTTTGATCTTGGGTAACTTTATCAGTTTTGTTAACCGTTTCTGCACTTTCAACTTTAGATTTATCAATTAAAGCAGCAATATTATTAGGATCAAACAATTCTTTTTTCTCAAATTCAGATACTTGTTTTACCTCATTATCAATTTTTTCTGGATTCTGTTTATCTTCCTTAATTTTTTCAACCTTTTTAACTTTATCATCGGGCATTGGAACTGAGTCTGGTTTAATCTTTTTTATTTTTTTTGGTGGTGCTTGCTCAGAAACTAATTTTTTTTCTTTTTCTTTAATCTTTTCAATAGTTTTTTTTGCTTTTGGCGCAAAAGGTATATTTGTTTTTTCTGTAATTTGAATCAACTCCACTGAAACTATGGGTGGAAGGTCAACCGGTTTTTTTGCCAAAAATGGTAGACTTATTGCTGTAATCATAATTAAGAATATGTGCAAAACAGAAGAGATAAGTAAACTTCTATTCACAACTAACTTACCTTTCTTTATAGGGTTCTGATATAAGAGCTACTTTTGTAAAACCAGAACCAGATAATAAACCCATAATTTCTAGTACTCTTCCATAATTGATTGTTTTATCACCCCTTACATAAATTCTTGTGTCTGTTCTATTTTTTGAAACTGCAAGAACTTTAGCAATAATTTTATCATATTTAACTTTTGACTCTTGAATAAAAATTTCCCCTTTTGAATTAATCGTAAGTGTAAGTGGTTCTTGCTCTTCTGGGAGTGAGTCTGCAGAGCTTTCTGGTAAATCAACTTGTACACCTACAGTTAAAAGTGGTGCCGTAACCATAAAGATAATCAATAATACTAACATTACATCTACAAACGGAGTTACATTAATCTCACTCATAGGTTCTTTAGAGGAACGATTAAATTTAAATGCCATTTTAGATTATTGTTAAAAATCTTTTAGAGAAATTTTCTAACTTTTGAGAGTACTTGATAGAGTCATTGTTAAACTTATTATAAGCAATAACTGCAGGGATTGCTGCTAACAAACCTAATGCTGTTGCAAATAGAGCTTCTGCTATTCCCGGAGCTACAATTGCTAAACTTGTATTTCGTGATATTGCGATTGATTGAAATGAATTCATTATACCCCAAACAGTTCCAAACAGTCCAATGAATGGAGCTGTAGAACCAACTGTAGCTAAAAAAGTAAATCCCTTACTTATTTTAGAAATTTGTTTTTCAATTCCAGTTTCTAACATTGTTGTCATCCTATTGTTCAAATCTGTTTTTGATTTTTTCTTTAATAAATTTTGCATAGCATCTTTAAAGACTAAAGCCATTGGATCATCGATATTGGCTGGGAGATTATTATAAAATGACTCTGCTGATTTAGAATTCCAAAACTTCTTTTCAAATTCTTCGGAGGACACATTTATTTTTTTAAATAATCGAAACTTCTCTATAATTACCGCCCATGAATATATAGAGCAAGTTATCAATAAAATAATTACTGTTTTTACAACAATATCTGCCCTTATAAATAAACTTAATAAAGAAAAATCAGTATTAGATGCTAAACCTACTGCTTGAGTCGAAATATCTGCTTCCATGATGTCTTCTCACACTTAAATGTGTCATGATTTTGTCTTAATATTTTAGGATTATTCCTCTATTTTATAAGTTTCGTAATAAAAGCTAGCAATTAAAATAGCATCTGCTTTGTTTGAATCCTTTTTTTTTGATAATTGTGATGAAAAATAAGGAAATATTTCTATTGCCTTTGCTCTACTTGCGTCTTTTTCAGAATTTATAAGATTAAAATATTTTTTCCATTTTGCTGGCCTTACAAAGTGCATAGACAATTGCATTGCTGAACAAATACCTTTTAAAATTCCATATGACTGGCCAAAATTAAACATACTAGTTACTCCCTGTCCTGGCATAGCAGATACTTGCTCTATTATAACTCTGATATCTTGATTTTCTACTGTATCAATTCTTTTTGAAATTTCATTATAAACTTGAGACCCATTAACTTGTCTTTTATTTTTTTTTCCTTCCGTCATAGTAGGCATTTCAAGAACATCAATAATTTTACCATCTTGTAAAAAACAAATTGATCCAGATAAACCAGGGTCTATTCCAATAACTAACATAAACTATTTTGCAAATTCAGCATTTGAATAAATATTTTGTACATCATCATCTTCTTCTAATGATTCAAAAAAATTAATCAAACTTTCATTTTTTTCTTTAGAAATCCCAACACTGTTTAATGGGCGCCACTCAATTTCTGTTGATATAAAATTTTTAATTTCTTTTTCTAATTCCTTTTTAACATTATAAATCTCGTTTATTGAGCATTGAATTTCATGAAAATCATTGTTTGATTTGCATTCATCTGCACCAGCTTCAATGGCTAGTTCAAAGATACGATCACCTGAAACCTCATTTATGTCGATTTTGATTATGCCTAACTGAATAAAATTATGCGAGGCAGAACCCTGGGTTCCTAGACTACCTCCAGCTTTTTGAAAAATAGTTCTAATATTTGAGGCAGTTCTATTTTTATTGTCTGTAAGAGCTTCAACAATTACTGCAACTTTTTCAGGTCCAAATCCTTCATATCTCAAATTTTCAAAGTTTGACTCACTGTTAATAGAGGATTTATCAATAGCTCTCTCAATATTATCCTTTGGCATATTTGCAGACCTTGCTGCTTGTATTGCAGATCTCAGTCTAGGATTCATTGTAGGGTCTTTGTCTCCCATTTTTGCAGCTACAGTAATTTCTTTAGATAGTTTGGAAAAAATTTTAGACCTTTGCTTATCAGCCTTACCTTTTTTGTGTTTGATGCCTGCCCAATGCGAGTGTCCTGCCATAAATTAACTAAGTATTATTTAACTGGCCTCCAAAAATATAACTATCTACTTTAATAGCTAAACCAGTTTCTATATTACAATCAACAATAACACCACTTAAAGTAGCTTCACCCTTCGCAGGGAAATGTTTAACTGAATCTTTTTTCATAAATCTATTCAATGAATTATCTTTATTCATGCCTATAACTGAATCATAGTCGCCACACATTCCTGCATCAGTTTGATAACCTGTGCCATTTTTCAAGACTCTAGCATCGTTAGTAGGTATGTGTGTATGAGTTCCAATTACAAGAGTGGCTTTTCCATCGAAGTAATGTCCTATTGCATTTTTTTCACTTGTAATTTCTCCATGAAAATCAACTATAAGAAAATCATAATCCTCCTTCAGTTTATACTCATCCATAAATTTTTTTGAAACATCAAAAACATCATCACATTTTTTCATAAAAACATTTCCCATTAAATTAAGGACACCTATCTTTATATCTGTTGTAGTGCTATAAACTTGAAATCCTTTACCAGGTGCTGGTTCAAATAAATTTTTTGGTCGAAGCAAACGATTTTCTTTTTCTATAAAGTTCATAATATCTTTTTGATCCCAAACATGATTGCCAGTTGTAATAACATCAACACCGCATCTAAAAAAATCTTCACAAATTTCTTTCGTTAAACCAACTCCTGTTTCATCTGCATTTTCTCCATTAACAATTACAAAATCAATTTTATTTATTTTTATTTGTTCTAAAAGATTATTCATTATTTTTGAACAACCTGAAATTCCAACAACATCTCCTAAAAATAATATTCTCATTTTAATTATCTTTTTCAGTTATTATAAAATCTAGATTAATATCATATTGATTGACTGGTATTTTTATTACTTTTTGAAAAGAATAAGCCAATCCAATTGTTATAATTTTTTTATTTTTTTTTATTTTTTTAATATATCTATCGTAAAAGCCGCCACCATACCCAATCCTATTTAAATTTTTATCATAAGCTACTAGTGGGACCAATAAAATATTTGGATATTTGGTAGCTTGTGAAGTTGGTTCTGGAATTCCATATCTATTAATTACAAGTGGATCTTTTGTTGACCATTGAAAAAAGTCCATTTGAAAATTTTTTTTTATTCTTGGTAATGAGATTTGATAATTTTGTTTTTCAAATTTTTTTAAAATTTCCATTACATCTATTTCATGGTTATATGGAAAATATCCACCTATAACTTTGCCATAAACTTCGTTCTTTTTTAAAATTTTCAATATATATTTAAAATTAATCTTTAAATTTTTAGAACTTTTTTGTTTTCTAATTTCTAATATTTTTTTTCTAATTATAGATTTATTCACAAGAATTTATTAAGATAAATTTTCTAAATTTGCTTTTTCAACAAAACTTGAAATTTCATCAGCAGCGTCATCAATTAATTTTTCATAATTTTTTTGATTTATTTCAATTTCATTTTTTAAATTATAGTGATTCTCATTCAACTCATTAATTTCTTGTTCTTTTTGATCTCGATATTCGTAAATCAAAGTTTTTAATTCTCTAAATTTATTAGAAAGATTTTTTAATTCATCTTTTTTTTGTTCAACTTTTTTTTTAGTTTCATAATATTCATCCATTACCTTTACGGCTGTAATTAATAAAAGCTTGTTTTCACCTAAGTTTCCTAAATCATTCTTTAGGTTATTAAATTTTTGATTAATTTGGATTAACAATTCTTCTAGATGTTCTTCTTGTCCATCTTCACAAGAAAGCAAAAACTCTTTTCCATTAAATTTAATACTTACGTTTGCCATTTATCTATTTCATCTAACAACGTATCTGTTTCTTGATTTAATTCATCAATTTTTTCTGAAAATTCTATTTGTTTTTTTTGCTCAATTTTTTCTTGATCTTTAAATTCATCCAATTTTTTACTCAAATTATTATAATCATCTACTAAACTTTTATATTTTTCTTCTAATTCTTGCTTTTCAATTTCTAATTGATTTTTCTGTGTACTTAAGTTTTCAATGTTTTTTTTTATATCTGGGTTTTTAAGATTTAAATTTTTTAATTTTGTTAGGGCCAAATTTAGTTTTTTTTCTTTTTCGATCACAGAATTCATATATATATAATTATATTATTAAATAGAATCTTCTTAGTCTAGACAGGATAAATTTTTTGAGCAAATATTATAAAGAATTAGCTAATTGCATTAGATTTTTGTCTATTGATGCTGTTCAAAAAGCAAATTCAGGACATCCAGGGATGCCCATGGGAATGGCAGATGTTGCAACTGTTCTTTATAAAGACTTTTTAAACTTTAATCCAAAAAACCCTAGCTGGATGAATCGAGATAGATTTGTTCTTTCAGCTGGTCATGGTTCTATGTTGCTTTACTCTCTTCTCTACTTAACTGGTTATGAAAGTGTTTCATTAAATGATATAAAAAATTTTAGACAACTAAACTCTATTTGTGCTGGGCATCCGGAGTATCATCTTAATACTGGGATAGAAACTACCACTGGTCCTTTAGGGCAAGGAATATCAAATGCAGTTGGTTTTGCAATTTCAGAAGAGATTTTAAAAAAAAAATTTGGTAAAAATAAGATTGATCACAAAACTTATGTGCTGGCTGGTGATGGTTGTTTAATGGAAGGAATAAGTCACGAAGCATTAAGTCTTGCAGGGCATTTAAAATTAAAAAATCTCATTTTACTTTTTGATGACAATTCTATATCTATTGATGGTCCTACAAGTCTAACCGTTTCAGATGATCATGAAAAAAGATTTAAAAGTTATGGATGGGATTATTTAAAAATTGATGGTCATAATTATAAACAAATATCTAAAGCTTTAAATAAAGCCCAAAGGTCTAAAAAGCCTGTGGCTATTTCTTGTAAGACAACAATTGGTTATGGATCACCCAATAAAGGTGGCAAGGCATCTTCCCATGGAAGTCCTCTGGGTGAAGATGAGATAAAATTAGTAAGAAAAAAATTAAAATGGAAATATGGACCCTTTGAAATTCCAAATAATTTGTTGAGTGAATGGAAAAAAATTGGAGAGAAAGCTTCTAGGAAGGCTAAAAATAACGAAAAAAAACATAAAGATATTTTCACTAATGATAAAATTTTAAAATTATTTAACAATTCAATTGAAAAAATAAAGAATGAATATTTAATAAATGCAAAACCACTCGCTACAAGAAAGTCATCTGAAATGTTTTTGGACATTGTGAGTAAATTACCAAATCTTGTTGGTGGCTCAGCTGATCTAGCTGGTTCGAATAACACAAAAACTAAAGAACATAAAATAATAAAGCCAGGTAATTTTTCTGGAAACTATATTCATTATGGGGTTAGAGAGCATGCAATGTGTGGGATAATGAATGGGATTGCTTTACACAGTGATTTAATACCTTACGGAGGAACTTTTTTAATATTTAGTGATTATTGTAAACCATCAATCAGATTAGCTGCTATGATGAAACAGAGAGTTATTTATGTTTTAACACATGACTCAATTGGTCTTGGAGAAGATGGTCCTACTCATCAACCAATAGAACAACTAACTAGTTTAAGATCAATACCAAACTTAAATGTATTTAGGCCAGCTGACTTAATTGAGACTTTTGAATGCTGGGAATTAGCAATAGAAAATAAAAATTCACCAAGTGTAATTGCTTTATCCAGACAAGGAATTAATCCTGTGAGAATCGAAAAATCTTCTAAAAACAAATCATCTACTGGTGCTTATGAGATTTCAAGAACTGGAGATGATATAAAAGTAACAATAATATCAACTGGCTCTGAAACTAGTTTAGCATGCGATATTAGTCATAAATTAGCCACAGAAAACATTTACTCTAAAGTAATATCAATGCCTTGCCAGGAATTATTTGATCAACAAAGTGAAAACTATAAAAAAGAAATTTTAGCTGAAACTAACTTAATTGTATCTATAGAAGCTTCTGAAACAAATTATTGGAAAAAATACACGGGTACTAATGGATTGAATTTTGGAATTGATGATTTTGGAAAAAGTGCTCCATACAAAGAAGTTTATGATCACTTTAATTTAAACTCAAAAAATATAATTATTAAAATTAAAGAAAAATTATGAAAATAAAAGTTGGTATTAATGGAATGGGAAGAATAGGAAGAATGGTTGTCAGAGCCATTATTGAGAGTAATAATAAAAATATAGAAATAAAGCATATTAATAATAGAACAAATTCTGAAGCTTGTTCATCGCTTTTAAAGTACGACTCTGTTCATGGAAAGTTTAATGCAGATGTTGGTTTTGATAAAAGTAATCTAATCATTAACAAAAATAAAATTTCATTTAGTCAAGAAACAGAATTGGAAAATATCAACTGGAAAAAGTTTGATGTTGATTATGTATTTGAATGTACTGGTAAATTTAATTCTAAAGAAAAATTATTACCTCATTTAAGTAATGGAGCAAAGAAAGTTATTGTTTCGGCTCCATGCAAAAATGCTGACAAAACTATTGTGTTTGGAGTGAATGAAATAGAATTAAAAAAAGATGATAATATTATTTCTGCAGCATCTTGCACTACTAACTGTCTTGCACCTGTGGCTCATGTTTTAAATGAAAGTTTTGAAATTGAAAAAGGTTTTATGACCACAATACATGCCTTTACTAGTGATCAAAGAATATTGGATAATTCCCACAAAGATCTAAGAAGAGCACGATCTGCGAGCCAATCTATAGTGCCTACATCAACTGGTGCATCAAAAGCGATAGGTGAAATCATACCTTCTCTTAAGGGCAAACTTGAAGGTGTTGCAATGAGAGTACCAACTCCAAATGTTTCTCTAGTTGAATTAGTTTTTTGTACAAAAAAAGATTTAAGTATTGAAAAGATTAATTCTGCTTTTCAAAATTTTAGTAAAAAAGAAAATGGCAGAGTCTTAGAAGTAACTAAGGAACAGCTTGTGTCTATTGACTTTAATCACAATTCTGCTTCATCAATTATTGATGCAACTTTAACAAAGGTTGTTGGAAAAAATATGGGGAAAATTTCTGCTTGGTATGATAATGAATGGGGTTTTTCAAATAGAATGTGTGATATAGCAGAATATCTTCATAAAATTTCTTAATGAACAATATAAAAGATCAAGAAAATCTTAATCAAAAAATAGTGTTATTAAGGTTAGATTTAAATGTTCCATTAAAAAATGGTAAAATTACTGACCAAACAAGAATTGATAAAATTTTACCTATAATTGAATTTTTATCAAAAAAAAAATCAAAAATTTTAGTTATTTCTCATGTGGGACGACCAAAAGGAAAAGCACACAAAGAACTTTCTCTTAAACCAATTTGTGAAAATATAGAAAAAAAAATTAATAAAAAGATTAAACTAATAAATAAAGATATCTATGAATTAAAAAAAAATGATTTATTCAAAGACTCAAAAGATCAAATATTTTTTTTAGAAAACATCAGATTTTACAAAGAGGAAGAAGAAAATGACTTGAATTTTTCAAAACATTTAGCAAAACTTGCAGATATATTTGTTAATGATGCATTTTCATGTTCCCATAGGGCTCACTCCTCAGTGAGTAAAATTACAAAGTTTTTACCTTCTTTTGCTGGAATACAATTAGAAACTGAAATTAATGCATTAAAGAAAGTTACTACTGAAATAAAAAAACCAATTACTTGTATTATTGGAGGATCAAAAATTTCCACAAAAATCGGTATCATCAAAAATTTAATACCTAAATTCGATAATATTATTATTGTTGGAGGAATGGCAAACAATATTCTTAGTCACAAAGGAAACTCAATAGGAAAATCGATAAAAGAGGATAATTGTAAAGAGGTTATTAATGATATTTTTAAAATTTCTAAAATCCATGCATGTTCAATTATTTATCCAGAGGACGTTTTAGTGGGAAAAAGTTTAGAAAGCAAATCACAAGTTAAAGAGCTTAATGAAATTGAAAAAGATGATTTAATCTTAGATATAGGACCAAAAACTATTAATAAAATTAATGGTATAATTGAAAACAGTAAAACAGTTTTGTGGAATGGACCAGCTGGATATTTTGAAAATCCGAGCTTTGCTAATGGAAGTTATGAAATTGCAAAAAAAATTATTAAAGAAAGTAAGAACAATTCTATTTACTCAGTAGCAGGAGGCGGGGATACAATCGCAGTTTTAAATCAAATCAATGCTCTTAAAGATTTTAATTTTGTTTCAACTGCTGGTGGAGCATTTTTAGAATATCTTGAAGGAAAAGAACTTCCTGGTATAAAGGCACTAAATTAATATGTCTGAATTAAATAATATAGCACTTAAAATTCTAGCAAATGGAAAAGGAATTTTAGCTGCTGATGAGAGCACAGGAACAATGACCAAAAGATTAGAGAGTGTCAATGTTCCCTCTACCCCAGAAAATAGATTGTTGTTCAGAGAAACACTTTTTAGTTCTAGAAGTATGTCAGATTGTATTGGGGGAGTGATTTTGTATGACGAAACAATAAAACAAATATCATCAAAAGAAATTAAGATTCCAGATTTAATTTCAAGCATAGGCTCTCACCCTGGAATTAAAGTAGATACTGGCGCTAAGATTTTGGCAGGTTCTGTAGATGAAAAAATAACTGAAGGTTTAGATGGATTAAGGGAAAGATTACAAGAATATTATAAACTTGGAGCCAAATTCACAAAATGGAGAGGTGTTTACAGTATTTCTAGAAATTATCCTAGCAAACTATCTATACAATCTAATGCTCATGCACTTGCAAGATATTCTGCATTAGTTCAGGAGTCCAACATGGTTCCGATCGTTGAGCCAGAAGTATTAATGGATGGTAATCATACAGCAAAAGATTGTTTGGATAAAACTTCCGAAGTTTTAAAAAAGTGTTTTGATGAACTGATTATACATAAAGTTGATTTGAAGGGGATCATACTTAAACCAAATATGATTTTAGCAGGTTTAAAAAATAAAGATAAAATTTCTAGTGAGGAAGTTGCAAAATTAACTCTTGAATGTTTGAAAAGCTCAGTGCCGTCTGAAGTGCCAGGTATTACCTTTTTATCTGGTGGTCAAACTGAGATAGAAGCAACTGAAAACCTTAATTTAATAAATAAATTAAATAATACAGATTTTATAATAAGTTATTCTTATGGACGAGCTCTTCAGCAAAGTGCCCTAAAATTTTGGTCAAAAAATATTCATGATATTGAAGGTACGCAAAAAGTATTTAACCACAGAGCAAAAATGAATACATTAGCTGCAAAAGGAAAATGGTCAAAAGAATTTGAAAATTAATAAAAAAAAATTTATTTACCTAATCTCTCCTACAAAAATAAGTAAATCGTTTTATGATGACTTAACAAGCATTTTGAAATTAAAAAAAGTAAGTTTTTTCCAATTAAGACTTAAAAAAGATAGTTTTAAAAAAAAACTATTAATTGGAAAAAAAATTCAGAAAATATGCAAAAAATATGGTGTTAAATTTTTAATAAATGATGATGTTATACTATCAAAAAAACTAAATGCAGATGGATGTCATTTAGGTCAAAAAGATATGAATTTTTTTGAAGCAAAAAAAATACTTAAAAAAAAAATTATTGGAATTACATGTCACAATTCAATTAAGTTAGTAAAGATTGCTTTAAAAAATAAAGCTAACTATATTGCAATTGGGGCTTTTAATTTTTCAAAGACCAAAAAAGTTAGATACAGAGCATCTATTAACTTACTTAAAAAAGTAAAGAAAATAACAAATGTCCCTTTAATTGTTATTGGTGGAATTAATTCTAACAATTATAAAAAACTTCTATTGAATAAAGCTAACTTTTTGGCTATTTCAGGCTACATTTGGAATAATAAAAAATTAAAACCCTTAGAGGCAATTAAAAGTTTAAAATGAAAATAAATGCTGGAGAAATAAGAGTGGGAATGTTGTTAGAGCATAAAAATGATTTGTGGCAAGTTCTTAAAACTCAACATGTAAAACCTGGAAAAGGTGGTGCGTTTGCTCAAGTTGAAATGAAAAGTGTAAATAAAAATACCAAATTAAATGAGAGATTTCGCTCAAGTGAGTCAGTTGAAAAAGCTTCACTAGAGGAAACTAATTTTAATTTTCTTTATGAAGATGAAACCAATTATTTTTTTATGAATCCAAAATCTTTTGAGCAAATAGAAATTAAAAAAGAGGTTGTTGGAGATAAAGGAAAACTACTTACAGAAAATTTAGAAGTTTCAGTATGTTTTTATAATGATAAACCAATTTCAATTGATCTACCCAATCAAGTTGTATGTAAAATTAAAACAACTGATGTTGCATTAAAAGGACAAACAGTTTCATCATCATACAAGCCTGCTGTCTTAGAAAATGGTTTGAGTATACAAGTGCCACCATTTATTGAGGCAGAGGATAGTGTTCTAATCGATACTAGAAATCTAGAATATATTAAAAAGATCTAAACGAATGAACTCTATTTCACCAAATTTAAATATTATGATTAAAGCAAGCGAAAAGGCTTCGAAGACTTTAATAAGAGATTTTGGTGAAATTGAAAACTTACAAGTATCAAAAAAAGGTCCAACAGATTTTGTTACAAACTCAGACTTAAAAACAGAAAAAACAATCATAACAGAATTAAAAAAAGCTAAGCCAAATTATTCAATACTAAGTGAGGAAAGTGGCATAGAAAATAACAAGGATAAAAACAATACTTGGATTATAGACCCGATAGATGGAACAGTAAATTTTTTACATGGAATTCCACATTTTGCAATATCGATTGCTCTTAGATCTAATGATGAAATAGTTTCAGGATTAATTTTTGACCCTATTAAAAATGAAATGTTTTATGCAGAAAAAGATAATGGCGCTTTTTTTAATAATTTTAGAATAAAAGTTTCAAAAAAAAATCAAATCAATGAGTGTTTGTTTGCTACAGGAGGTGGACCAGAAAGTGAATTAGATTTGCCTTATAGAAAATCTGGTTGTGCGGCACTGGATATGGCTTATGTTGCTTCAGGAAGATACGATGGGTATTTTCAACAAAATCTAAACTTATGGGATATAGCAGCTGGATTGATCATAGTTAAAGAAGCTGGTGGTGTAATTAATGAAATTGACCTTAATAATAATCAAAATATCAAAGTTATAGCATCAAGTCCTGATATAAATGATAAATTACTTAAGAAATTAGATAACTTTTAATTGTTTTAAGAAATTCTTTTGCTATAAGTCACACAATGAAAAAAAAGATACACCCAAACTACCATACCATAAAAGTAGAAATGACTGATGGTACTCAATTTGAAACGAAGTCTACTTGGGGAGCGGAAGGTGACTTACTTAAACTAGAAATTGATCCTAAATCTCACTCTGCTTGGACGGGTGGTAAACAGAAGTTTATGGACAAGGGTAGAATAAGCAAATTTAATAAAAAATTTCAGAATTTCAAATCAGATAATAAATAATGTCTAACGCACCCTTAATGCCAATGGCAACAGCTGTTTGGTTAGTTGAAAATACAACTTTAACATTTAAGCAAATTGCTGATTTTTGTAAGCTTCATGAAGTTGAAGTTCAGGGTATTGCTGATGGAGAGGTGGCGAAAGGAATTAAAGCCTACAATCCAATTATTTCAGGACAACTTTCTAGAGAAGAGATTGAGCTATCATCAAATGATGAAGCTAGACCATTAGAAATAAGAAGTACCGATATTGAAATTTCAAATTCTGAAAAAAGAATAAAAAAATATATACCTTTATCAAAAAGACAGGATAAACCAGACTCAGCATTATGGCTTATAAAACAACACAACAACCTTAAAGATTCCCAAATTGCTAAGCTCGTTGGAGTTACAAAAAACTCTGTAACATCTATCAGAAATAAAAGTTATTGGAATTATAATAATTTGAATCCTAAAGACCCAGTTGCTCTTAATTTATTTTCACAAAAAGATCTTATTTTAGCAATTGAAAAAGCTGAAAGAAGAATAAAAAGGGAAAAAAAAGAAAAAGAAAAACAAAATAAGTTAAATAAAGTTTAATTATATGTATAAAATTTATAGACATAAAAATATAAAAGTGTTAGTTACTCACTTTTTTGGAGGTAGTTATTAAAATAGAAGTCAAAGACAATAATATTGAACAAGCTCTTAGGGTTTTAAAGAGAAAACTGCAAAGAGATGGTTTTTTTAAAGTAATAAAATTAAAAAATACTTATGAAAAACCCTCAGAAAAGAAAAAAAGAATTCTTCAAGAAAATATTAAAAGAGTTAAAAAATTAAACAAACTTAAAAATAGAATTTAAGTATA
>Ga0209631_10000836_pt1 | contig 41151 bp, 37 predicted proteins | sample COG_08_FD_184752 | JGI IMG/M metagenome (GOLD analysis project Ga0209631, IMG submission 184752) | Pelagic Microbial community sample from North Sea - COGITO 998_met_08 (SPAdes) (version 2) | ecosystem: Environmental > Aquatic > Marine > Neritic zone/Coastal water | place: Helgoland, sampling... | reverse complement strand
TTGGCCCGCTCCACGCCGCAGCGAGGGGCCACCCGTTCGACGGTGACGCCACGTTCGAGCGGCCGCAGCCAAGCGACGAGCCGCACCCCAGCTGCACGCTTGACCCCGCGCGCGAGCAACCGTCCCCAGGCTTCGCGTCCCTCGGGCGCCCGCGCCACGCCGAGTCGCGGTGCGTCCAGACTGGCACCGAACCGGAGCGGAGCCTCGGCCCGCCCGGCACCCACCCGCGCGCCTCAGACCCGTTCCACACCGGCGCGCTCGGGCCGCTCCACACCCTCACGGGGCCGCACGACCCGCCGCCGGAACTAGCCAAGGCCAATCGAGGAACACGAAGCCCGCTGGCACATCCCGATCCGGCGGGCTTCGTCCCGTCTATCGGAGGCGGTGACCTCCCGCCACTACCGCCGACGCGGGTGCCCCGCCCATCCAGTAGCTCAATTCGGACGGATCATCGATCGCCCAGCACGCCAGATCGGCCCGCAGTCCGGCTCTGAGTACACCGCGGTCGTCAAACCCGAGCACCCGCGCCGCAAGAACTGTCATACCAGCCAACGCCTCCGCAGGCGTCAGCCCCAAGAGCACACACGCCTGATTCAACGTGATGAGGGGTTGTGTGGTCGGTGAGGAGCCTGGATTCGCGTCCGTTGCGACGACAAGAGGCACGCCATGTGAGCGAAACGATTCGATCGGCGGCTTCTGGGTCTCTCCGAGGAAGTAGAACGCGCCCGGCAACAGGACGGCGGCACACCCGGCCTCCCCCATCGCCCGAGCCCCGGCCTCGCTGGTGTACTCGAGGTGGTCGGCCGATCGGGCACCCGCACGCGCAGCGAGCGCGCCACCACCGAGGTCGGACAGCTGGTCCGCGTGCAATCTCCCCGCGAGGCCGGCCTCAGAGCCGGCGTGTAGCACACGTTCACACTCTGCGGGCGTGAAGCCGATGCCCTCGCAGAAGGCGTCGACGGCATCGGCGAGGCGAGCCGCCGCCGCCTGAGGGATCATCTCGTTGCATACGAGATCTACGAAGGCAGATCGATCGTTTGCGAACTCCGGCGGCAGGGCGTGAGCGCCGAGCAGAGTTGGCGAGACGGTGACGCCCGTGTCCCGCACCGAACACGCCGCTTCGAGCATCCGGAGCTCCGTCTCCAGGTCCAGACCATACCCCGACTTGATTTCCACCGTGGTGGTGCCGAAGTCGATCATCCGACCCAGCCGCCCGCGCGCCGACCGCACTAGTTCGTCGAGCGAGGCGTCCCGCGTGGCACGCACCGTCGAGAGGATTCCCCCACCCTGATGGGCGATCTCCTCGTAGGATACTCCACCGAGCCGACGCTCCCATTCCACGGCGCGCGTCCCACCGAACACAAGGTGGGTGTGACAGTCGATCAGCCCCGGGGTGACCCAACCGCCGTCCAGGTCGATCGTCTCTCTAGCGGAACTGACGGCGCCCTCCGGCGCATCCGCCTCATGGCCGATCCACTCAATGTGCCCGGCACTAACCAGTACAACGGCGTCGCGCACCGTGCCGTAGGGGCCTGAGCCTATGTCGGACATCGTGGCCGCGTGACCGTTGTGAAGCGCAAGATCGACGGCGCTCAGGTGGCCTCCTCGTTTGACGGTGGATTCGCGTGCAATCTACACTCTGTGGCCATGTCTGACCTGTTCTTCGATTCAGCGCTGCTCCCGACCGGCTGGGCCCACGATGTTCGCATCGTGGTCGACTCGGGCGGGTGGATCTCCGCCGTCGACACCGACACCACCCCGCAGGGCGCGCGCCACGTACCCGGGATTGCCCTACCAGGGGTCCCGAACGTGCACTCCCATGCATTCCAGCGGGCCATGGCCGGGCTAACCGAGCACGGCTCCCCGAAGGGTGATTCGTTCTGGTCATGGCGTCGGCGCATGTATGGGTTTCTGCGCACGCTGGACCCCGAGGGCGTAGAGGCGATCGCGGCGCAGCTCTTTGTCGAGCTCCTGCGTCGAGGCTTCACGTCCGTAGCCGAGTTCCACTACCTCCGGAACGACCGCGACGGCACGCAGTACCCAGATCCGGTCGAGATGGCACGCCGGGTCCTGCATGCGGGCGTGGACACGGGTATGGGCCTCACGATTCTTCCTGCACTGTACACAGCGTCGGACTTCGGGGGCGTCGCGCCGGAGCATGAGCAGCGCCGGTTCGCCTGCACCGTCGAGGAGCTGCTGGGTGATATCGCCGTCCTGGGTGCCGGTGCGCCTGCCGGCACCGTCCGTGTCGGTCTGGCTCTGCATTCGTTGCGGGCTGTCCCACCCGACGCTCTGGCTATCGCCGTCGAGGCCGCGCGCGGGATGGACCCATCGATTCCGATCCACATCCATGTGGCCGAGCAGGAGCGGGAAGTCCAGCGTTCTCTGGAGTGGACTGGCGCGCGTCCCGTCGCATGGCTCCTCGACCACGCCCCCGTGGACGAGCATTGGTGCCTCATCCACGCCACACATCTCGATGAGCATGAGGTCCAGCGCATGGCGGCGACGGGGGCCGTCGTGGGCCTGTGTCCGACCACCGAGGCCAATCTGGGCGACGGGGTATTCCCTCTCTCCGCGTTTCAGGAGCACGCAGGCCGCTGGGCCGTGGGTACCGACTCACATGTGGGCCGAGGGCCGGCCGGAGAGCTGAGGATGCTCGAGTACGGCCAGCGGCTTCACACCCGCAGGCGAAACGTGGTGGCGGGGCCCCATCATCGTTCCAGTGCCCGTGCGATGCTGGAAGCGGCTTGGAGGGGCGGAGCGTCAGCGTCCGGCCGCCGCATCGGGGCGCTGACCCCCGGCGCCCGGGCGGACGTCGTTGTGCTCGATCCCGACCATCCGGCTCTTCTCGGGCGGTCCGAGGACGACGCTCTGGGCTCCTGGATCTTCTCCGGAGACGACACGCCGGTGCGTGACGTTTTCACCGGCGGTCATCAGGTGATCCGTGACGGACGCCATGCCTCCGAGGACCGGGTGCGTCAGCGTTATGCCGCGGTGGTACGCGCTATAGCCGAAGACACACCGCAGCTGGCCATCGATTTCGAGTAGGGCGACATCGAAAGCGCTCCCGGGTGCGGTCTTCGCGGACCCGCCGACGCCTAGAGCATCGGGATGTTCAAGCCCTCTCGCCGCGCGGTCTCACGCGCAGTCTCGTACCCGGCGTCCGCATGACGCACGACACCCGTACCCGGATCGTTCGTCAGGACGCGCTTGAGGCGCACAGCCATCTCGGGTGTCCCGTCAGCGACGATGACCTGACCCGCGTGCAACGAGTTGCCCATACCTACACCGCCACCGTGGTGGAACGAGACCCAGCTGGAGCCCGACGCCGTGTTCAGCAACGCGTTGAGGATCGGCCAGTCGCCCACGGCGTCCGTACCGTCGAGCATCGCCTCGGTTTCGCGGTTCGGCGACGCCACGGAACCGGTGTCGAGGTGATCCCGCCCGATGACAATCGGTGCGCTGATCTCCCCCGATGCAACGAGCTCGTTAATGGCCAAGCCCAAGCGGGCGCGTGCCCCCTGACCCAACCAGCAGATCCGGGACGGAAGACCCTGGAACTCGACCTTTTCGTTGGCCATGCGGATCCAGCGGCACAGGTGCTCGTCCTCCGGGAACATCTCGAGGACAAGATCGTCGGTACGATGGATGTCCGCAGGGTCACCAGAAAGGGCGGCCCAGCGGAAGGGCCCCTTCCCTTCGCAGAAGAGGTCGCGAATGTACGCCGGTACGAAACCGGGATAGGTGAAGGCATCCTTGAAGCCGGCGTCCTCCGCGTATCCGCGGAGGTTATTGCCGTAGTCGACCGCGATCGATCCGGCATTCTGGAGGGCGACGATCGCTTCGCAGTGCACACGCATCGACGCCATGGAGCGTCTCACGTACTCATCGGGATCCGCAGTGCGCATTTCCGCTGCGGCGTCCATGCTCAAGCCGGCCGGCACATAACCGTGCAACGGATCGTGCGCCGAGGTCTGATCCGTCACGATATCCGGGACGACACCACGACGTACCAGCTCGGGAAGTACCTCGGCACAGTTCCCGACCAGCCCGACGGAGACCGCGTCACCGCGTGAGGTGGCCTCGTCGATCATGCGGAGGGCGTGATCTAGGTCGTCTGTCATACGGTCGCAGTAGCGGGTGTCCAGACGTCGCTGGATCCGTGTCGGGTCGACCTCCACACAGAGCATCGCTCCCCCATTCATGGTCGCTGCGAGCGGCTGCGCTCCGCCCATGCCGCCCATACCACCGGTCAGAACCCACCGCCCCTTCATCGAACCGCCAAAATGCCTATCGGCCATAGCTCCGAAGGTCTCGTAGGTGCCCTGGAGGATCCCCTGGGTACCGATATAGATCCATGAGCCAGCGGTCATCTGACCGTACATCATGAGGCCCTTACGCTCGAGCTCGCGGAAGTGCTCCCACGTCGCCCAGCGGCCCACCAGGTTCGAGTTGGCGATGAGAACCCGCGGCGCGTGCTCATGCGTCTGGAAGACACCGACCGGCTTACCCGACTGAACCAAGAGCGTCTCGTCGTTTTCAAGTTCTCTGAGGCATCGAACGATGGCATCGAACGCCTCCCAGCTCCGAGCGGCGCGACCAGTCCCGCCGTAGACCACGAGGCGGTCTGGGTGCTCCGCCACATCGGGGTCGAGGTTGTTCATGAGCATTCGGAGAGCCGCTTCCTGCGCCCATCCCTTGCAGGAGAGTTGAGGGCCCCGAGGAGCTCGGACTTCGCGAGCTCCGGTCATCGTTTCTACTTCGGTCTTGGTCATCGCCATTGGTCGATCCTATCCCTGGTCCGGGTTCCTTTCGTAACGTGCGACCACGTCGGCCAGCGCTCCGGAAGCCACGAGGTCCGTAAGCGCCTCGAGATCGGGCCCAAGTATTCTGTCGCCAGACAGGCGCGCGACACGTGCGCGCACGGCTTCCCATGCCTCTTCGACGCCCGTCCCTGCCTTGAGGGGACGTCGGTATTCGAGTCCTTCTGCCGCGCACATAAGTTCCGTGGCCACCACGCGTTCGATGCAGTCCACGGCCCGATTCGCCTTGCGGGCGGCCGCCAGCCCCATGGATACGTGGTCCTCCTGGTTCGCACTGGTGGTCACCGAGTCGATCGAGGCGGGACCGGCCAGGAGCCTGAGTTCCGCCAGTAGGTCCACGGCGGTCACTTGGGCGATCATGAACCCACTTTCCAGCCCGGGGCGTCCCGCGAGGAAGGCTGGCAGCCCCATCGAGAGGTCCGGGTTCAACAATCGCTCGATCCGACGCTCTGCGATGGCGGCCAGATCAGCCAGCGCGATCGCAAGGAGATCGAGCGCCTGAGAGACGATCTGAGCGTGGAAGTTGCCCCCGCTCAACACGAGCCCAGCTTCGGGAAACACGAGTGGATTATCCGTGGCGCTGTTGGCTTCCGTCTCGAGAATCCCCCGTGCGTAGGCGAGCGCGTGTTTTGTAGCTCCATGAACCTGCGGCACACATCGGAGGGAGTAGGCATCCTGAACCCGCGGATCTTCGTAGCGATGTGACTCCCAGATCTCCGAATCGGCTAGCAACGCCCGCTGCAGCCGAGCCGAAGCCCGCTGCCCGGCGTGCGGCCGTGCAGCGTGGATCTCGTCACGATACGCGACCGGTGTGCCCATCAGAGCCTCGAGCGACATCGCGGATGCGATCTCGGCGGTCGCGAGAACCCGTTCCGCTCTGCACAGGGAGAGAATCCCCAAACCGGTCGTCGCCTGAGTTCCGTTGATGAGCGCCAGGCCTTCCTTCGAGTCCAATGTCAGGGGCTCAAGGCCTGCCTCTGCGAGAAAGTCGCCCGCGGGGCCCACCACGCCTCCGCATTCCGCCTCACCTTCACCCAACAGGCCGAGTGCGACGTGTGCCAGTGGAGCCAAATCGCCACTTGCGCCGACCGATCCGAACTCCGGTACACGGGGGTGAATTCCGGCATTCAGCAAAGCCAGCAGCGCCTCAATCACATCTACGCGACAACCCGAGACGCCACGCGCCAAAGCATTGGCGCGCAACAGGATGATGGCTCGGACTACTTCACGCGGGAACGGGTCGCCCATACCGGATGCGTGTGAACGAACGAGGTTGTGTTGCAGCGTAGCTCGCTCGTGGGGAGCGATCGCTACATCGGCCAGCCGACCGAACCCCGTTGTCACACCGTAGACCCGCTCACCCGTGGCCACTTTCGCCTCAATGAAGTCCCGGGCGGCAGACACACGGCCCCGGGCATCTTGAGTGATCTCTACGCGCACCGACATGTTTCGCGCGACCACCTCTACCTCATCCAGGCCGAGGGAGTGCCCATCGATCATGAGGGTGGGGCTCATTGGTGCCTCGCTTCGAACTCGTCTCGGGAAATGACCATGTCCTCTGGTGCCCAGAAATCCTCCAGCTCGACACCTAATCCATCTGCGAGCCGGTTCGCGTAGTTGTAGTACGACACCACCTGACAGATATCCAGTACCCCCCGGTCATCGAACCCATGAGCTCGCAGTCGATCCACGTCATCGCTCCCGACCGAAGCCGGATCCCGCGTCAGGTGACGTGCATATCGAAGCATCTCCGCGTCCGCCTCCGTGATCTCGGGAGGGTTGCGTCCGCGGGCCAGGGAGTGACCCGGTTCGACTGATCCAGTCAGCGTACGGAGGCCCGCCCCGTGATGCACAATTCAGTAGAAGCAGTCGTTTTCAGCCGAAACGCTCACGGCAATCATCTCTCGCTGAATGCGCGTCAGGGGTGACCCGCCTCGCATGAGGTGACTGTAGAGGTTCATGTGGTCGCGCATGGAGCGCGGGTTCAGCGAATGAATCCACAGGATATGATCGAGCGCGCCGCGTTCGTCGGAATATTCGTCGTAGAGCTGCGCGAGCAGACCGGACGCGTCGTCGCTCGGTACGTACGGGATCCAAGCCATAGTCCGGTATACAAAGAGGCGCTGACCTTGCAAAGTGAGCCCGGAAACTGTGGCACGGCAAGGCTTTGCGCGCTTGCGCCCTTCACGGCCGACACGCCACATTCGGAGCGCGTCCTCACCCTGCCGTCCCTGCGCCCCTCCGGTCTACCCTTGGACTACTTCGAGCCGTCAGCGTACCAGTGGCAGAACGACATGCTCGACCTGCAAAAGCGCATGCTCGGAGCGCTTGCGTTCATCCTCTTAGTCACGCTCGTGGGGATCGTCGGGTTTTCGATCATCGATCCCGATGCGGGCTTCGTCCGGGCGTTCTTCATGACCGCCATCACGCTGACGACCGTTGGATATGGCGAGGAAATCGCCGTGGACACCGACGGCGCGCGGATCTTCACCGCGGTGCTGATCCTCTTCGGGATGGGCGCCACCCTGTATTTCGTCTCGACGGGCACCGCATTCCTGATCGAGGGCGAGCTCGGCAACGTGTTTCGGAGAAAAAAAATGGAGCGTCTGCTCGATGAACTAGAAGGCCACATGATTGTGTGTGGGGGCGGACCCACGGCCATGTACGCCACCGCGGAGTTGCACCAGGTGCAGCGTCCCGTCGTCCTGGTTTGTCCCACCAAGAAGGAAGCCGAAGAGGCGGCGTCCAGGCTACCCGACGTCCCGCTGATCCTCGGCGACCCGACCGACGACAACATCCTGAGAGCAGCCGGGGTTGAGCGGGCATTCGGACTCATCGCCTGTTCGGAGACCGACAACGAGAACGTCGTCATCACGCTGACGGGACGGCAGCTTAACCCGCACATCCGGATCGTGTCGCGACTGTCTGATGTCGGTACCGAGTCGAAAGTCCGGAAGGTCGGGGCGAATGCCGTGGTGTCGCCTCAGCACATCGGCGGCCTCCGGCTCGCTTCGGAACTAATCCGCCCCACGGTCGTGACCTTCCTGGACAAGATGCTGCTCGACAAGGACGGAAGCCTGCGCATCGACGAGGTAACGATCCCGGAACAGTCCGCGTCTGTGGGCAAGGCGATCAACGAGCTCGGTCTGGAGCACGTTCCCGGTGTGCTGCTCCTCGCCGTTCGGGACCTAGACGGAGATTGGGAGTACAATCCTCGCCGTAACACCACTGTTCGGGCCGGAACCGCCCTGATCTTCCTCGGCTCGCCGCGTGATTCGAAGCTATTGAGGGAGCGTCTGGGGTCTGATTTAATTGAGCCCGACGTAACCGTGTGATGGCACCAGGCTGATGATTGCTCGCCTCGATCGGCTCAGGGCCAACCCCAGGCTTTAGGCGCAGACGCGAAGCATACGAGCCTCGCCACTACCTTGGTCGGAGCGGTCGTGGACCTCATGGTGATCGCGGCGATCGTCGACCGCATCGCCACGGCGTCAAGATCCCGTGCACCGTAGCCCTCGTGATTACCGGCGCAGCAAACCTCAAATTATGCATCACTGGACGGGCCACGACGTCCACTGCACCTTTGAGCAACGACCAAACCCGCTCGAGCCTCCATCGAGGTGCCCCGGTGATTGTAGAACGAGCCATGACACGGCGACACGGAGACGACCGCAGGTCGTCCCTTGAGCGACGCGCGGGCTCTCGCCGCGAGGAGCAGCGCCGAAGGAACCGCGGCACCGCTGTCGATGATGATCGTCGCAGAAGTGACCGTCGCGGACATCGCGACCAACGAGGTGGGCGAGATCGTCGTGTCGGTGACCGCAGAGCCATGCCGGAACGCCGCATGATGATGGCGTTCTCCTAGAAGAACGCTCCAAAGAGGCGCAACGCCACCTCGGAAACAGCCCACACGACCACAGAGCCCAGAGCCGTCGCGGCCGCAACCATTGTGACAGGCTGAGACTTGAAGAGGTTTCGGGTGAACTCCGGATCGCCTGACACGAGCTTCCGGAAGTGGTCTACGACGAAGTACCCAACGAAGGGCGCCGGGACCAGGATCCAGAGAATCGACACGATCGTTCAGTCGGTGTGAGGTACCCGGCAGGACAACCCGGGTGAGCCCTGGGGTCCGAGCGGAGACCCAGCGTGCAAACCCGTCAGAGGCGAGGGGGAGGGCCGTGTGGCCCTCCCCCCCCGTTTTTCTATTGGCAGGACACGCAATTGTTACTGTTTGTCGACCCGAGGCTCTCGAGGAGCGCCACGGTCTCTGGTATCGGAGACACACGGGATACCGGGCCATTCGCCATATCGGCGGTGGTCTGCGCCCGGCGGCTGATCGCGGAGACGTCACCGCCGTATTCCACCAGATAGAGGATCAGCTCGTTGTCGCCGCGCGCTGCGGCATGGTGGATTGAATTGTAGCCATTGGAGTCGCGCTGGTTCACGTCCATTCCGACCTCTTCGACCAGAAAGCGAACTGACGACAACCATCCGTTTTCCGCATGCCGATGGGCATTTCCGGCGAAGCCTTCGCCGTAACCGACGCCAGAGGCAGCGTGAATCGCGAACACCGACGGGCCGCCTTCTTCCACAGGCGGTAGACCGGATGGATCTGGCTTCTCTGAGTTTACGGAGTCCTGCCGCATCGCATGCTCCAGCACGAGCTGGCGGTACTCCCCGGGATCACCCCGGACTTCATCCTCTATGAGCTCAGCCTTCACCGTATCCGGGAGTTCCTCCCAGATGGTCACGACCGCCGTGGCCTGCGCAGAGTCACTCAACTCCTCGAACTCCTCGACATTGTCGAGAGCTTCGACCTGAGACTCACGAATCCGCTCTTGGGTCGTACGTCGGTTACGGCGGGCAGGCGCCTTCGTCGCGATGTAGGGGTCTGCGCCCCACGTGTGAAGCAGGCGCATCGCGTCCACGTCTGTAGCGTAGGCCGCACGAAGGAACGTGGTCGCACCCTTCATGTCGATCAGGCCACACTGAGAGTTTCCGCATCCCGTGTACTCCATGTACCAGGGGTGCAGCGTCATCCGAGCGTCGGCGTCAGCCCCTGCAGCGAGTAGCGCCTCCATCACGGCGAGATAGCTCACTTCCTGGCCTTCTCGCTCCTGAGGCTGCGGGTAGCGAGTGCGCGGCTGCCACTCAGAGTTGAGGGCAGCGAAGAGCGGAGTGGCGCCATTCAGGGTCGAAGCGATGTTCGGGTCGGCCCCAAGCTCGAGAAGAGCCATAACCGCATCGAACTGACCGTTGATGCTCGCCATGAGCAGTGGGGACGTACCGTCACCGCCACCCACCTGATCAATGTCCGCGCCGTGCTCGAGCAGAATCTCGATGGTCGCGACATGCCCCTGACGCGCGGCGTGGAGCAGCGGAGTCAGACCACCCTTCGACTTGATGCGAACCTCACGCTGGAACCGCCCCGATTGCTCTCGCCGTTCAGCGAGTTCTGCATCCGGCTCATACGCGCCACGACTGGCTAGCACAGCGGCCTGGACCTGACCGGAGGTAGGCGCCCATGAACCATCGTTCGTGAAGGCCTTGAGCACATCCTGCTGCCTACGGTTTGCCTCGGCATCCAGGCGGCCCATCCGCTCCAGGTCCATAGACTCGGCCGCACCGTTCGGGTCTGCCCCGCTCTCAAGGAGCGCAACCACTGCGTCCAGTCTGTTCCATGAAGCAGCGAAAATGAGAGGTGTCTGCTGCCACTCCGACTCCCGCGCCTCGATGTCTGCCCCGGAAGCAACCAACGCACGGATCACATCGCCATTTCCTGAGAGAGCCGCGAGATGCAGTGGCGTGGAGCCACTCGGATCTGTCACCGCAGCGATATCTGCGCCCGCTCCAATGAGCCGCTCGACGGCGCCTATGTTTCCGTTTCGGGCTGCGAGGTGAATCGGCCGGTATTGTCCAATGCGGGTCGACGCTTCGAGTTCTGCCCCGGCGTAGAGCAAGACATCCATCAACACCAGATCACCGCGTTCCGCGGCCCAGTGCAATGCACTCATCCCGTCGCCCTGCGCAGCATTTACGTCGGCTCCGTCTCGAAGAAGCGTGCGTACGGCCTCGACGTCCCCATCGCGTGAAGCATCAGCAACCGGTGACGCCAGGGGCACTGCCGCGATCAGGATGATCGTGAAGAGCGCGCCGAGTCCGCTCCAATGCGCTCGCTTCATCGGACTACTTGACCTCCTGAGCGGTGGTACGGCCAGCGGAGCGTAGCATGAGCCCCCCCGTGCTGTCGCCGAAGTTTTCCATGTCCGTGTGCCCAAGCTCCTGCATCATCGTAAGCATCGCGTTGGCCATCGGGGTGCCGTCCGCCGCCTTCAGGTGGAGGTTCCCCTCCAGCATCCCGTTGCCCTTACCGAGGAACATCAGCGGGCAGCGGCGGTGGTTATGGATATTGGCGTCCGCCATCGGTGAGCCGAACATGACGACGGACTTGTCGAGCAGGTTCGTGTCACCCTCGACCGTGTTTTGCAGCTTGTCGAGGAGGTACGGCAGCATGCTCACCCGGTACTGGCAGATCTTGTTGAACTCGAGGATCGCCTCTTCGCGGCCTCCGTGGTGTGACGCGGGGTGGAACGGGCGGTCCGAGCCAGACTCGGGGAACACCCGGTTCTCAGAGTCCCGGCCTGTCTTGAAGGTGATGATGCGGGTCATGTCGGTCTGAATCGCGAGCACCTGGAGGTCGAACATGATCTCCATGTGCTCGCGGTACGAGTCCGGCACGCCTGCAGGCGCTTCGGGGATCGCGCGTTCTTCACCCGTGAGGTTGTGCGACTCCACCATCTGGATGCGCCGCTCGATCTCACGAACGTTGTTGAGGTACTGCTCCATCCGCACACGATCTTCACTGCCTAGTTGGCGGTTCATGACCGTCACCTCACCCGTGATCCAGTCGAGGATGCTCGAACGCATCGCACGACGCTCTGCGCGCTCTGCCGGCGTTCCACCCGCCCCAAAGAGCATGTCGAAGGCAACGCGCGGATCACGGATCATCGGAAGCGGCTCACTCGGAGACGCCCAGCTGATCGAGTCCGTATAGGCGCAGGAGTAGTTGTACGTGCAACCACCCGCCTGATCGATGTTCGGGATGGTGAACTGCATCGACGGAAGTGGCGTGTCCTGACCGAAGCGACGCGCGTGGATCTGATCGAGCGAGGTCCCGACGAAGAGATCCGAGCCCTGTGTCTGCTTAGGATGAGACTGCGTCAGGAATACCGCGCTGGACCGGAAGTGATCACCACCGATCTCCGGTGCGGTGAACGCCTCAGCCATCCGGGTATCCGTGTTCGAGATGATCGTCAGGTAATCCTGATAAGGCTCGAGCGGGATAAGAGCGCTGTTCGGCACCATCTCGAAGTCTTTACCGATGATTTCAGGGGCATACAGGTGCTGAGTCGCGGCCCAGTCGTTGCACCCGGCAAGACCGTGGACCTCTTCAATTGCGATGAGAGGGGTCTTGGCCGCCTCGGCTCGCGCGACCGTACCACTCATACGCCCCGCAGGTACCATGGCATCGAGATATGGAAGCCCGACCGCTGCGCCCATGCCGCGAAGAAAGGTGCGGCGATCGAGGTGCTTGCCCGTAATGAACTCCATCGTCCCGGTCTCCTGAAAGGTGGGATCCAGCTAGTAAGACTTGGAACTACTGATCGTGATCGATCTGATCGGCGGCCACGTCGGCCGCTCGCTTCATCCTGAACGCATCGCTGGTGACCACACCGACGATGAGAGACTGCATGCGATATCCTCCATCTTCCTCCGACTCCGCGACGATCCTGCGAATCGTCGGCATATCGAAGTACTCGACGCGGCGGGCCATCGCGTAGGCCATCATGTTTTCGGTGAGATTCCGCATCAGCGGCACCGGCCGGCGGAGAATCGCATCGGCGACCTCCTTCGGCGACGTGATCAGTGAGCCGTCGTAGAACTCGCCACGAGTATCGAGACCCATACCATTCTCACGAAGCCTCCACTGACCGGTCACGTCAAAATTGTCGAGCGCGAGCCCGATAGGGTCCATGAAGCGATGGCAGGCGTTGCAGGTGGGATTCTGACGGTGCATTTCCATCCGCTCGCGCGTCGTCAGACGCTTCCCTTCCATGGTGCCCTCGGTGTCATCGAGATCCGGGATGCCCGGTGGCGGTGGCGGAGGTGGCGTTCCCATGAGGACTTCCATCACCCATTTGCCGCGCAGGACCGGTGACGTCCTGTTTGCAAGCGATGTGAGGACCAGCACGCTTCCGTGACCGAGTAGCCCTGCGCGAACGCCGTCCGTGTAGGGGACTCGGCGGAAGTGATCACCCGCCACGCCCTGCATCCCGTAATGTGTCGCCAGACGTTCGTTGACGAACGTGTAGTCCGCCTCGAAGAGTTCCAGGGCGTCGAGGTCCTGCTGGACGAGATGGTTGAAGAAGAGCGACGTCTCCGTCGTCATCGCGTTGGCGAGGGTCTCGTCGAAGTTCGGGAAGAAGTTCGGATCCGGACGGACCTTGTAGATGTCCTGGAGACGAAGCCACTGGAAGGCGAACCGATTTCCCAGCGCTTCAGCGCGCGGATCAGCGAGCATGCGCCGAGTCTGTTGTTCCAGTTGCCGCAGATCGTTCAGGTCACCGGATTCGGCGACACGAAGAAGCTCCGCGTCCGGTGGGGTGCCCCAGAGGAAGAATGATAGGCGTGAGGCAAGTTCCGGGCCCTCGAGACGGTAGGTCTCGCCCGGATCCACATTGTCAGGCTCGCGCTCCAGGCGGAGTACGAAGAAGGGGCTGGCAAGAACAGCCTCAAGCGCATCCCTCACGCCGCGCTCGAACCCACCTCTTTCGTGTCCGTTCTGATAGAAGGACATCAGGCCCTGGATTTCATCATCGGAAACCGACCGGCGGTACGCCCGACTGGACAAATTCCGAACGATGCTGCGCGCGCACGCATCTTCTTCGCTCGGCGCCGTAGGACGGCACACGAACAGCTTGTCGCGGCTGGACGTGTCGGATACACCTGTGATGTCGTCAGGTCCCGCGACAATGAGCTCCTGCAGGTGCGGCAGCGTCGTCACACCGGACCCACCGGACCCACCACCTGCCATCGACCAGTCGTGGGGACGGATGAGATCCTCGTACGGACCATCCATACGCTTGATGAAGGCCGCCGACACAGAGTGCTGGCCAGCCCGGATGAACACCGGCTCGGACCATAATCCTCCGCCTCCACGTCCGTCTGCGCCTTCACCTGAGCGCGTGTAGGCCATGAGCGCCACCCGCTCGCCGTCCACGGAGATATCGATGTCCTCGAAGCGCTCGTTGCGCCCACTCGCGAAGGTCATCCCGAACTGATACATGCCGTCGGCCGGGAAGACGTGGTTGGATACCACCCCGCCTCTCGTGCCGTACGGCGCGCCCTCGACATGATCCCAGGGGTGCTGGGACTGGTATTGAGAGTTGCGGTACGTGACGTTGATCGACGGAGCGTTCCGGTCGCCCACGGCCATGCGGCTGATGTCGGCAGCCGCATTCAGGTAGGCTTCCAGGAGCGTCGGGGACAGAGACTGAACATCCGCGATGTTGTCGAAGTTGGCACTCATCTGGTCCAGTGGAAGCCAGTCGTCCGCGCGGACTTCGAGGTCGAGCAGATCACGTATCGCTCGCTCGTACTCAGGGCGATTGAGACGCTGGAACGTCCGTCGACCCGGATTCGGATTCCGCTCGGCGTTGTCATCCATGATCTGCTCGAGCGTCGCAGCAAAGTCTGCCAGCGTGTCTCCGGCAGGAGCGCGCGTACCCGGAGGCGGCATCATGCCCGCTCGAACCTTCCGGATCATCCGTTCGATGATCTCGGCATTCTCCGCGGCTCGACCTATGTCGAAGTCCTCAAGAGACAGGTTACCGCGGAGCCGTGAGTCCGAGTGGCACCGCACGCACGTGCGAGAAACCAGCGCGTTGGGGTCTACATCGGGCGCCGCGATCAGTGCGTGATCCACTGGGTCGAAGGCGATCTGCGTTGTGGCCGTAACCGATAATTCGCCGATCAGCATGAGAGACATGCCGAGAACGACTGACGATACTACGAAAGGCTTCATCCGGGCCGACTCCCAGAAGGGACTAACGGTTTATAGTACGCACGCTCCCGTCTACGCAGCAAGGACAATAAGGCTGGAACAAACGTTGAGATCCTCCCGCTCTTCGCAGATTGGGAACCTCATCACCGATCATTCCTGCGCTTCGTCCAGAATGCGATCACACCGCACTCGTTGAACGACCCGAATTCTATGGGTATGCCCGAGACGCCTCGGTGGAGTTCAATGGCGTACAGTGTTTCGAGTGGAGCGATCTCATCAAGACCTAGCGCAAGACGGCCCCACTCCGTCCGCACGCCATCGACGAACAGGGTCGGAACGCAGTACCCCCGGGTGCCTCGAACCTGAACACGTTCGAGCCCATTCGAGTCCACAACCATCCGAACACCAGCCAGGCCCTGAATCATTTCGGCTGCTCGCATTGCCGTCGTCTCCTGGATGTCCGCGGGCCGGATGAAGGAGCCCGATCCGCGCTGCATCCGACGGTAGAAGCCGTTGCGAACCAGTTCCGGCTCACGAACAAGGCTTTCGACCATGATGCCATCGAGCATCAAGGGCTCTTCCCAGAGCCGGAACTCCACGGAGATCTCACCGTCTTCTCCCAGCTCAAAGAGACCCACCCTGCTCTCTCGATACCCCAGGGCTGCGGCGAGTAGTAGGTAATTGCCACTCTCCGGCGCAGTGACCTCGAAGAACCCAGTGTTGCTGCTCAGAGTCGAAGCGACCGAGTCCCCGAACTCGGATATCATGATGATCAAGCCGAGGTCGATGGGGGCGTCCGAGCCGAACTCCATCAGATTGCCTCGAATCGTCTGGGCGGACGCGGCGTGCGCGCCGACGAGCAGCAGTAGCACCGCGAGTCGCTTCATGAGGTGATCTGCGCCGCTTGGTAGCGTTTGGGCCAGATCAGAATCACGGCAGAATCGCCGAAACCGTGACACTCCTCGGGCGCGTGGCAGCACCACCGGCTCATCTCCACCGCCCACCGTTCAGCGATGTGCGCCACCTGCATGCCACACCTCACCGTCGGTTCGTCCAGATCAGGATTACGCCGCACGCAGAGGCACTGTTGTTCTGGAAATATCGAACCGGTGCCCCGAACCCAGCACGATGAACCTCGATCCCCTCTATGGTCTCCTTGGGAGCAACGTCGTCCAGGTTCTCACCAGGCATCAGAGGTGTCAGCACTTCATCGATCCAGATCATGGGCTCGCACATCCCTGCCCCGAGCTGGCCGTCACTACTCACCCGCCTGCTTCCGGAATCTCTCTTCAGCACCACCCTGTCGCTCCACGGACCAGAGCCCCGACTGCGATCTGAGACCAGGTCGACCGTGAGCATCTCTCGGAAGAGCTGAGGGGTGTAGGCGCCCCCGTGAGTTCGGACCTGTCCGGCAGTCAGGAACTCTCCCCAGCCCGCATTCATCCGGTCATAAAAACCGCGCTCGGCAAGCTCAGGAATCTCCACCTCGTCGGGCGCAGACGTGGTCACGTCGACACCGGCCACCGGGATCGGACGCAGAGACAGGTACATCTGCGTGATACGCACTTCGCCGGATTCGAGCTCGACGCGCTCGGAACGAGTCGTTCGATAGCCAAGGGCGGATACGAGGAGAACATACCGCCCGGCCTCTCCCGCATCGATCGAGAAAAATCCTTGTTCGTCCGTCAGCGTCGCCTGTACCGAATCTCCCTCTAGCGTGACCATCACGACGCGCCCGAGTGAGATGGGTAACTCGGTGACCTCCTCCAGCACGAGGCCGCGAAGGGTCTGAGCACCGGCGGGGGTGTCAGCCAGGACCACGAAGATCACGCACGCAGCCAGCGACCAGAGTACGCGACGAGCTGCGCCTACCTCACAGCATGAGACGCAGCACGTCTCGCGCCGCTTATCGATCACTCGGCCGCACTCACGACGATCCCAAAACGGGCTCGTAATTCATTGATCGCCTCGGGACGACCCAGAATTGTGACGCGGTCCCCATCCTCGAGCACAGTGTCTCCCTTCAGAATGATCATCTCGTCATCACGGCCGATCATGGCGACCATGGTCCCATCCGGCAGATCGACGTCCTTCAGCTGCTGCGAGCCCACAGCGAGAGCTAGCCCACGGCGATAAAGCACGCCGTGAAAGGGACGATCAGGCCGTTCTCGGTCAACGGCAGATCCGAGTCGACCCCCATCGTCATCGTTCAGGTACCGTCTGTGATCTCGACGGACCAATAGTGAACTCGGTCTTCACGGCCGGCCACCGCAAACTCGACAATCCACCCTACGGACACCAATGCAAAGCGCTGGACAGGGCCCTCGGACACAATACTACCCTGACTGGCCGTGATCGATAGCCAGTCCCCTCTGCGCGTGAAGTCGAGGAGCACGAGGTCGGTCATCCAGCGAGGCGTGAGCAACGGCTGGTCGAAACGGGGTGCGGACAGCGTCAGCTGATAGTCCCCATCCGAAAGATCAGGCCTGTTCACCGCCAGTAGATCACATGCGCCCAAGCTCAGACCGAGAGCGGCCACGCAGAAGCCTCGAAGTGATCGGTACCTAGTGGCTTGTGAACTCACGTGTCTCTCTCCCTCTGCTCCTGACGGTGCATGTACGATGGCAGACCGCGGCCATGACCGTTCCAGGTACACGAGGCGCCTTCAGTGGCTCTGGCCGCGCTGGCTCCTACGGCCAGTTACCCCGATCGAGCGCGACGAGAGCCACCCGTTCGATGGCCACAATGAAGGCTGCGGTTCTCGGGTCGATAGGACCTACGGGTGCCCCGGGCACACCGTCCTCCTCCCGCGCGGCCTGAATAGCATCGAGGCCATCTTTCACCCCTGACCGTGAGACTGAAGTCGACCGGAAGGACACGGCGTCGGATCGAGCCGGGGCGCCCGGAGCCCGTTACTGCTTGTTGTAGCGGATGCCTGCTGCCTGAGCCTTCTCGATAGCGATCACCATCGCCGGGACGATCGTGACACCCGGGAGCAGGTGTTCCGTGAGCTCAGCGTTGATGTCCGTCTGCGCACCTTTCCCCCGCGCCTCGAGTTCGAACGACCAGGCATTCAGTGCGTTCTGGCACATGATGAACTTGGTCCCCATGCCCTGGAGGCTCTCGATGCCCAGCGCCACGGCAGCACCCGGGAAGATCGGCAACGGCGGCACGCTGGCCCCCTCAGACAGGAGGTGTCCCTCCGCCTCGGTGGGGCGGTGAAACGGATTACGGGTGTACGCGCGTCCGCCGGCATCATGGAGACCCGTGTATTCACCCAGACCATACTTGTCCCACATCGCGTCATCAAAGCCCAGGGAAATGCTTGACGCGCCCCCGATGCCGTAAAGCGTCGCAGCTGCGCCGACCTCGCCGGGCTCGGTTCCGTACGCCGCAGCGTAGGTGCTGAGATAGTTCAGGATGTGAAGAAGCGGACCGCCCTTCTTGTGCTGATTGAAATCGAAGAGGCAGCGGTTAGCACCGGGGACCTCGTCCATCCAATCATCTGGAGCCGCCGCCAAACTTCTGGAAGCGCCGTGAAGCCGAGACGGGATCGCGGCTGAGGCAGCTGCGGCGACCGCCGTGCCCAAGAATGTCCGACGAGGTGTGTTCTGGATCGACATAGCGTGAGCTCCATTTGGTGACAGGCAGTTCGAAATAGATCTGCGGCGTCCGGAAGACAAGCGATCGGTGAATGCTCCGCCGCGGGAAGCCATGCATCACGTCCGGAGCACCTAGTCGTCTTCCCGTCCAAGCCACTTGAGCCCGAACAGGACACAGAAGGCGGCGACAAGGAACGTGACGGCGAGCGCAATCAAATCCATAGGCATGTCCTCATAGAAACTCGATGGTGTGTATGTACATCGGCGCAGACCTCGTGGCCTGGTCGGAGTTGTTCAACGAAGTCCCTAAGGGCGCCTGCGAAATACCAATGCTGTGGCGACCACGACGAGTCCATTGGCGACGGCGATGAGACTATACGGTATACCACTCCCGGCGAGCCAGCTTCCACCTGCTCCGGACGCATAGACCTAGGCACCGAGGGCAGCCGCTGCCAGTAGGCCCAGCACGCCGGCAATCGCAGCGAGCTCATGGCCCTGCCCTGCAGTGGCCTGCATCACCAGTCGTGTCGCTTGCTGTACCTCGGCTCGGGTGACCGACGAATGCAGCTGCTCGAAGTCGACAATCGTCCTCGTGATCTCGCCCGCGAGGTCACGCGTGCGGGGCGCCGGCGTGGTCGGCGGAACGATGATCCGTACGTAGGTCATTGTCGGATCCGTCGTCGGTCGACGAAATGGCTCTCTGAATGACATACGGAACTGATGGACCCGCACTTCACATGCCCGCGCCGGTTGCGGCGGTGAGGCTCCCGTTCGTCACACGGAATGGGTCGGCCTTGGCGGCCGTCCCACCTGCTGTCCGCTCGCGTCGAAGCTGCCGTCCCTGTCGAGACGTCCGACCCTGGCGGTCTCCTGATACTCGCGATCCCCGGATCAGGGCGGCAGCTGCGGTATCACGCTCAGAAACGCAAAACGGGCCCGGCAGTGCCCCCGAAGGTGCACGCTGAGCCCGTTCCCAGAGGCGCCGCCCGGATTCGAACCGGGGATAAAGGATTTGCAGTCCTCTGCCTTACCACTTGGCCACGGCGCCGGAAACGCGAGGGGGGCGGACAGCTCTCGCTGCCGCCCCCCGATCACGAGAGCGGGAAACCGGACTCGAACCGGCGACCCCAACCTTGGCAAGGTTGTGCTCTACCAACTGAGCTATTCCCGCACGTGACGCGGGTGCAAGCTAGAAACAACAGTTGGGGGGGTCAATCCTTTTCGGGCATAGGAACCGTGTTCCTCGGATCCGCGTAACTTCTTATGTTGTGCGGCCGAACGCCCTGTCGGGGGCCGGCCGCGGATCGCTTGATCCACGCGGATTTCCAACCCATCCCTCATGCGCCCGAGCCTCTCGAATACGCTCCTCGCGAGCCTCCTCGCCCTGGGGCTTTCTGCCCCGTCGCTCTGCGCGCAGGCGATGGATCAGACGATGGTCCCGAGGGGGCAGCTTCGGCTCCAGGCCCACCCGCTTTTCACGTCGTGGGATCGACGCTTCGGGACCACGACGGACGGCATCGAGCGCATCGAAGAGCTTGGGGATGACCTGACCTCGAGCAACGGCCTCACCCTGTTCCCCGACCACCCTGACCTCCTGACTGCGATCCGTGATCTCGCCAAGCTACCAGGCTACACACCGGTGCTCGGCCCGACTGCGGGTCGAGTACAACAGGAGCTCACGTCCGTCCGGTTCGGTGGCGAAATCGGCGTCTTCAACTGGCTCACAGTCGGCGTGATCGTGCCGTGGAATCAGACGCGCACAGTGATCGACTTCCTGCACTCACCGGACCCGATCAACGGGGATCTCGGGATCAACCCGACCATCAGCGATGCAACCGGGGTACAGTCATTCCTCACGTCGGCGACGGCGGCCCAGAACGCCTCCCGGGCAGGTGCCGATGCCGTCTGTGCGAGTGGGGCGAGCGTCGGGTGCACGAACGCCCTGGATCTAGCGGCACGCACGGCCTCGTTCGCGTCCGGAATCTCTGCGGCCTACGAGGCCACCCCGTTCTTCCCCCTCTTGGGAACCACGGCCGGCGATGGATTGTCCCAGACACTGACGGGCCTCAATGCGGAACTCCAGGCGGCGAACCTAAGCACCTTCCTGCCACTGGTGCTCTCGAATCAGACCCTGACAGCCGAAGGCTTCCCACTGATCCCGACGGTGCCGCAGTCGGGTATCGGTGCCACGACTCCTCTCGGGACTCGTCAGGGACTCTGGTCCATTGGCGACGTCGAGGCCTCGGCTCGGGTTCGGCTACTCGACAACCTGACACCCACGGATGACGCGCCAGGGTCCGACATCGGTTACAGGATTACCAGTCGATTCGCGGTCCGGTTGCCGACAGGGACGCAGGAAGACCCCAATGTCCTGCTCGACATCGGTACCGGAGATGCCCAGCTCGACCTCGAGGGCGGGCTGACCGCAGACCTGAGGCTGACCGGCTGGTTCGGGATCGCGGCATCCGGCTTCTACGCGCAGCAGGGCGCCACCACGCTCACTCGAAGGGTCGCCGCACCCGAAGTGATCATGTCCGCTGAATCGAGTCGACGCGAGGTCCGGTGGTCTCCGGGCGTGCTGATGGGCGTCGACGTCGCACCACATATCCGGCTCGGATCGAGCGTGTCACTTCACGGCGAATACCGTTTCCTCCACAAATTCAGAGACGAAGTCGAGCTGATCGTCTCGGACGCGACGGTCGACCCGGTTGTCCTGGAACTCGAAAGCGGAATGAAGCTGCATCAGATCGGCGGTGGGCTCCGCTACGATAGTGTCGAGCCCTGGCTGCGCGGTGCCGCATCGCATCCCATGGAGGTTCATTTGCGCTTCCTGCACGCGATCGATGGAAGCGGTGGCCACGCGCCGAAGTGGACGCGCGTGGAAGCGGGCATCAGACTCTTCCGCCGCTTCTGGGGACCGACCCGGTAGCCAGAAGTTCCCGGGCGTGCTCCCTTGACGCGACCGACTCCGGATCACCACCCAGCATTCGCGCGATCTCATGCACGCGGTCTTCGTGCTCGAGACGTCGCACGAGCGTGGTCGTCATCTCCGGTCCGCCCCCCTTCTCTACCAGCAGGTGGGCGTCTGCGCGTGAGGCGACCTGAGGCAGGTGCGTGACGACAAAGACCTGATGGCGTTCCGCGACCTCTGAGAGCTTGGTGGCAACAGAGGTGGCGACCACACCACCCACGCCGGAGTCGATCTCGTCGAAGACAAGCACGGGCACCTGATCAACGGAGGCGAGAATGGACTTGAGCGCGAGCATGATACGACTCAACTCGCCCCCACTTGCGATGCGCGCCAGAGGCATCGGGGCGAATCCGGCGTTCGGTGCGACAACGAATTCGACAGTCTCGGCGCCTGAGGCCGAGATGGTCGCGTTGGAGGTCAGCCGGACCTCAAAGACACCACCGGCGAGTCCAAGGTCGGGAAGCGAGGCCGTGACCGCTTCACCGAGCAGGACCGAGGCTGCTCCGCGTGCCTGGCTCAGGGCAGCGGCCTTCTCACCGAGCCCAAGCTCGGCCGCCTCGATCTCCTCCCGGATCCGTGACATATCGTGATCCGCCTCGTCATGGTCGCCCAGTTCGCCCCGCACCCGCTGCGCGGTCTCGAGCACATCCCCAAGCTCCGGCCCGTACTTCCGCTTCATTCGGAAGAGCTTGTCCAGTCGACTACGCACTTCCTCGAGGCGAGCCGGATCGAAGTCGACCCCACTCCCATAGTCACCAAGTGCCTGCCCGGCATCGGAGACCAGGTGGAACGCCTCCTCGATACGCCCGGCCTCGGATCGCAGCGACGGATCGAAATCCGCGAGCCGCGCGACCATCCTCCGAGCCTCAGTCAGACGGTCGGTGACTGAGCCGTCCCCATCATAGAGCAGTCGGTAGAGCGCTTCCGCCCCCTGTGCCAGCTCCTCGGCGTGCTCGTGTCGTCCCGCCTCCGCCTCGAGGGCTTCATCTTCTCCCGGTTCGAGACGCGCCTCATCGATCTCGTCCAGCTGGAAGCGGAGAAAGTCGGCCTGGCTTTCTACCTGACGCCGCCGCTCCTCACGCACATCGAGCTCGTCACGGAGCCCTTGCAGGTGAACATGCCGGCGCGCCACATCCACGGCGAGTGAACGAGATCCACCGAACGCGTCGAGGATCGATCGCTGGTCGCGTGGTCGGAGCAGAGTCTGGTGCTCGTGCTGACCATGGAGATCCACAAGCGCGGAACCGAGTTCGCCCACCACACCCGCCGTGGCCGGGGATCCACCTGCCCAGGCCCGGTTTCTTCCGGCTGCTGCCACTTCGCGGCGCAGAATGAGAAGACCGTCGTCCAGTCGGAAACCCAGCTCCTCGACACGTTCACGAAGCTCGGGGAGCCCCTCGAGGTCGAAGACGGCTTCGACGGTCGCACGCTCAGCACCAGTCCGGACCACTTCCGACGATGCGCGCTCACCCAGCAGGAGCGAGAGGGCACCGACGATGATCGACTTGCCAGCGCCGGTCTCACCCGTGAGCGCGTTGAGCCCTGACCCGAGCGAGAGCGTCAGGTCATCGACAACGGCGTAGTCACGGATACGGAGTTCGACGAGCATGGCACGGAAGGTAGAGCCCAGGGCAAGGGCACCTCAATATTTCGTCAGGCCCGTTCTGGTGGCCGGATCGCCCAATTGAGTTTTCGGCGCATCGTGTTGAAGAACGTCTGACCAGAAAGTCGGACCAATGCGAGTGGATCTGCTTCGCCGCCCACAACAACCCGGTCGCCCGGTCGGAGTTCGTGGACGACCTGTCCATCCACCGTCACTTGGTGCTCGCCCGCCGGATCTAGCGAGCCTACCCTGATCGTCTCGGTCGCCGGGAGGACCAGCGGGCGCACAGCGAGCGAATGCGGGCAGATCGGTGTCACCACGATCGCTTCGACGTCCGGCCCGATGATCGGGCCACCAGCGGACATCGAATACGCGGTAGAGCCGGTGGGGGTCGACACGATCACGCCGTCCGCGCCGAAACTCCCCACTTCTTCCAAGTCGCCTGAGTCCCCGACCTGTAGGGTGAGTGCCGTAACGCGCGCGGCACCCGTCGTATGCACAACGATGTCGTTGAGCGCGAAGAAGTCTTCCGAGCTGACCTCGCCCACCGATTGAATTACCGCTCTGAGTCGAAACCGGTAGTCGATGATTCCGCGGCCGGCGACGATCTCGGTCAGCCCGTCTTCCAGAGCACTGTCGGGAATCGCAGTCAAGAACCCGAGTCGTCCCAGGTTGACCCCGAGCACCGGCGTCGCCGTGCCAACGACCAGGCGACTCGCACGCAGGAAGGTCCCGTCACCCCCTAAAGCTACGACCAGATCGACTGGATCCGATGCGAAGTCGAGCTGGCTGTCCGGGTCGCGCCCCGCATCGTTTTCGACGACAACATCGATGTCCGCATTCTCACACCAGGCCCTGAGCCGCTCGACGATCGCCAGCACGTCGGGGGTGTGCTCCCGGCAGACAACACCGAACCGCCGAAACGGGCCCTCAAGCCGAGGTCGTCCGGTCACGCTGTTTCCAACTCGGCGCCCCGAGCCACCAATGCTGCCACGTGTCGGGCGATCCCCGCAGGATCGAGTCCGATCTCCTCAAGCAGGCCGTTACGAGCTCCGTGCTCGATAAAGTCGTCCGGAATCCCGAGAGACGAGAAGCGCGGCTGAGTCGAAAGACTGAGTTCGGCAATCTCGCGCGCCATGTATGCGCCGAAGCCGTTGACGATCTGCCCCTCTTCCAGCGTGACGACGAGCGGGTGCGAACGCACCATCTCCTCCAGCGTCTCTTGGTCATAGGGCTTGAGGAAACGGCAGTTAACGACTGTGGCCTCAACGCCCGCCGTGTGGAGTAGCTCCGCCGCCTCGAGCGACGCAAGAACCATCGTGCCGGTCGCCAGCAGCACCGCGTCACCGCCGTTGCGCAGCACTTCCCATGTGTGCGGCTTGATGCCGGGGATTTCGCCCAGTGGTGGAACCGCCGCAGGCACGGCAGCCCGCGGCCAGCGAACGCTCCACGGCCCCTCTTCCTGCTCCGTCGCGAGACGGAGCAGCGCGAGCATCTCGGCCCCGTCCTTCGGTGCCGTAACGGTCATACCGGGAATCGACAGCATATACGGGATATCCAGCACACCGTGGTGTGTCGGCCCGTCCTCACCCGCTATACCGGCCCGGTCCATACCGAACACCACAGGGAGCCCCTGGAGCGCTACATCATGAACAATGTTGTCGTAAGCGCGCTGCAGGAATGTCGAGTAAATGGCAACGATCGGCTTCACGCCCCGCGTCGCGAGCCCGGCGGCAAATGTCACACCATGGCCCTCGGCAATCCCGACATCGAAGTACCGGTCCGGATGGGCCTTTGCGAACATGTCGGTCGACGTACCGTCCGGCATCGCTGCCGTGATCGTCACCACCTTCGCATCCGCATCGGCCAGTTCGATGAGCCCCGTTCCGAAAACCTTCTGGTAACGCGGGAGCCCGGGCGATTTCTTCGATACCTCACCCGTCATCTTGTCAAAGGTACCAGGTGCGTGACCCCACCACGGATCATCCTCGGCCCGGCTGAAGCCCTTTCCCTTCTGGGTCAGCGCGTGAACCAGAACCGTGCCCTTCATCTTCTTCACCCGTCGGAACGTTTCGACCAGCTTGTCGACATCGTGACCATCCACAGGGCCGACGTACTTAAAGCCGAGCTCCTCGAAGATCAGGCCCGGGGTGATGAGGTGCTTGAACGACTCCTCCATCCGCCCGGCGACCTCTTCCATGACCTCGCCGACCGCACCAGGCGTTCGGTGCAGTACTTCCTTCACGACCTGGCGCACCTTGTTGTACGCAGGGTTCGTGATCATGCCCGTGAGGTACTTGTTCATGGCTCCGACGGCGGGCGCGATCGACATGTCGTTGTCATTCAGCACCACGACGAAATCCCGGCCCGTGTGGCCCGCGTTGTTGAGCGCCTCGTACGCAAGGCCACACCCCATCGCACCGTCACCGATGATCGCGACAACGTCGAAGTCTTCGTCGGTGAGATCGCGGCCCACGGCCATGCCCCAAGCAGCGGAGATCGATGTGGAGGCATGTCCGGCCCCGAACGCATCGTATTCGGACTCGTCCCGGCGGCAGAACGGTGCGAGACCGTGTCGTGTCCGGATCGTCGGCAGATGGGCGTTCCGGCCTGTCAGAATCTTGTGGATGTAGGCCTGGTGCCCGGTGTCCCAGACAAGCTGGTCCCGAGGAGTATCGAAGACGTAGTGCAACGCCACAGTCAGCTCCGCGACCCCCAGGCTGGCACCGAAATGCCCGCCCTTTTCGGCCACGACGTCGATGTGTCGCTCGCGCACTGCCTCAACGACCCCACGGAGCTGCTCTTTGTCGAGCGTCCGGAGGTCGGCGGGATATTTGATCTGATCCAGTAGAGACACCCGGATCACTCCTTAAGTCGATTCTATTACGCCGTACAAAGATACCGGTAAGGACCGTGCCGGACAGCCCGGACCTCAGTTACTTACCCCGCTCTACCACAAAACGTGCGAGCGCTTCGAGCTCACGAGATTCCACGCCCCGATCACGAAGGGCTTCGATTGCCCGCGCGACCTCTGCATCAGCTCGGTCGCGGGCCTCCTCGAGCCCGTACAGCGCCACGTACGTCGACTTCTCCAGTTCGGCATCGCTCGGGTTCTTCCCCAGGACGTCGGCAGACGCCGTGGCATCGAGGATGTCGTCAGCGATCTGGAATGCGAGGCCGATTGCGCGGCCGTAGATCAGGAGACCGGCGCGAACGTCATCCGAGGCTCCGGCCGCCACGGCACCAACCTCCAGCGACGCCGCCAGGAGCGCACCAGTCTTCATACGATGAAGTCCGTCGAGTTCCTCTGTCCCGAGAGCTTTGCCCTCACCAAGCAGATCTACCCACTGGCCTCCGACCATGCCCCCGGCGCCAGCCGCCTGCATGATGAGCATGGCGACCCTCCGGGCCCGTGGCTCCTCGCACCCCAATGCGCGCGCAGCGCCCAGCGCCTGCGTCGCCGCCAGCGGGATCAGGATCGCGGCGGCACGGGTGGTCGCTGGTTCACCGTGCTCGATATGTGTCGAGGGTCTCCCGCGACGAAGTTCGGCGTCGTCCATGCACGGCAGATCGTCGTGCATGAGGGAGTAGGCATGGATCATCTCCAGGGAACATGCGAGGTCGTACACCGCGTCCACGCCGTCACCGCCGCACGCGGTGTAGGAGGTTACGCACAGAATCGGACGCAGTCGTTTGCCACCGGTTGTAGCGCCATGCCGGATCGCTGCGGCTTGATCGGCCGGCACATCTGATCGGGCTTCGATTGTGCGGATGGCACGCTCGAGGGCGGCCTCGATGGCCGGGAGTTCTCCGGCCAGGTACGCGCGGACGTCGAGGGTGACCTCGTCGCTCACGAGCCTTCAGTGTCCATCTCACGCATCTCGCCGCTCGCCAGCAGTTCCTCGACGCGCAACTCCGTCTCGGCGAGCACCCGCTCAGCCTCTCGTACGTGCCCGACCCCTTCTTCGAACAGCTGGAGCGCCTCGTCCAGCTCGACCTCCTCGGACTCCATACGCGCGAGAATTGATTCCAGGCGCCCCAAACGTCCCTCTAGGCTGAGATCTTCCTCGAGCTTTTCCTTCCTCCTATCCGTCATCCGTCGCTCCCTTCCGATTCCAGCGGGCCAACCGCGTCTGCCACGATCGTCCCGTCGGCGAGTCTCAAGTGAAAACGCACCCCTTCGTCAAAGCCCTCCGCGTGGCGCAGTACCCGCCCGTTCGGCGTTCGCGCCACCGAGTACCCGCGTGAGAGTGTCGCAAGCGGCGACAGTGCCTCGAGGCGTCCCGCGTACCCGGACAGACTCGCCTGCTGACGCTCGATGCGGTGCCTGATACCCCGTTCCAGACCGAGCGAGCTCATATCGAGCGTCTGCCGGGCCGGTCCGAGCCGCCGCTCGATCGCCCTCGCCAGCCGAGCCAGACGGTCGGAGACGGCAATCCTTCTGCGTTGCGTCGCCTGCCTGAGTCCCCGACCGAGCCGCTCGGGTGTGCGCCGCAGTTGGGCAAGGAGCGCGACCCCGTCCGGCACGACTGTCTCGGCGGCAGCGGACGGTGTGGGCGCTCGGACATCGGCGACCAGATCGGACATCGTGACATCGACCTCGTGACCCACCGCTGAAACGACCGGGACCGGACACGCAGCGATCGCCCGTGCCAGCGGCTCCTCGTTGAAGGCCCAGAGGTCTTCGAGGGAGCCCCCACCGCGACCAATGATGATCACCTCGGGCAGGCCGGAAGCCGCCAGGCGTTCCAGCGCCGTTGCCAACTCCGCTGATGCGCCTTCCCCCTGCACCCGGGCGCCGCAGAGGATCACGCGGGCCCATGGTGCACGCCGACTGAGCACCGAGAGGATGTCTCGAACGGCCGCTCCAGTAGGGGAAGTCACTACGCCGATCGTTTCGGGGTAGTTGGGCAGTGGTCGCTTCCGCTCTGGGTCCAGAAGACCATCGGTCTCGAGTCGCGCCTTGAGCTCCCCGAAGGCTTTGCGCCACAGCCCTTCTGCCCCTTCCGCCTCGACGCGGCGCACCACCATCTGGTAGTCACCCCTGGGCTCGTACAGCGTGAGGTCGCCGTAACAGCGCACCTTCATGCCTTCGTCCGGATCGGTCGGAAGGAGCGAAGCTTCCCGCGCGAACATCACGGATTTCAGCTGGGCCCTGTCGTCTTTGAGCGTGAAGTAGCAGTGGCCGGCCCGCGAGCGCGTCCACTGCCCGATCTCGCCACCCACCCAGAGTGGCTCGACGTTCGAGTCGAGTAAGCCCTTCACAGCCCGGTTCACCTGCGAGACAGACCAGACCTTGGGCTCCGGGGGTGGCGGAGGCTCCGCTTCTACCGCGTCTTCTTCATCATCGAAGAGGCCGAGGCTCAGATCATCGACCAACGGTCAGACCGAGGCGCCCGCCCTGAGGCTGGCCGACTTAACCGTGTTCGCGAGCAGCATCGTGATCGTCATGGGCCCGACGCCACCCGGAACGGGTGAGATCGCGGCCGCCTTTTCCTTCACCTCGTCGAAGAGGACGTCGCCGCAGACGCGGTAGCCCTTCTCACGAGTGTCGTCGTCGACGCGGTTGGTACCGACGTCGATCACGACCGTCCCCTCCGAGACCATGTCACCGGTGATCATCTCGGGGCGTCCCATCGCGACGACCAGGATGTCCGCCGAGCGCGTCACGGCGGCAAGGTCTGCCGTCCGCGAGTGCGCTACCGTGACCGTCGCGTTCCCACCCGGTGCCTTGCGCATCAGGAGTGCCGCAGCCGGCTTCCCGACGATGTTCGACCGACCGACGATCACGACGTGCTTCCCGGACGGATCGTTCCCGGACCGGACCAGCATCTCGACGACGCCCGCGGGCGTACAGGGCGCGAAGAAATCACCCGAACCGGTCGCCAGCCGACCAACGCTCATCGGGTGAAAGCCGTCGACGTCTTTCAGCGGGTCGATGGCCTCGAGGACCTTTCCCTCGTCGATGTGATCCGGGAGCGGCAGCTGGACCAGAATTCCGTGGATCTCGGGATTTGAGTTGAGCCCCTCCACGACACCCAGCAGTTCGTCCTCGGACGTGTCCGCCTCGAGTGTGATCTGGTCCGAGTGGATGCCCATGGCGTGAGCAGCCTTGTTCTTCATTCCCACATACATCTGGGAAGCCGGCTCAGCGCCGACGAGCACCGTTGCGAGACCGGGGGTTACCCCGTGCTCAGCCTTCAGCGCCGCGACCTGGTCCTTGAGTTCTGAGCGGATCTCGTCGGAGATCTCGCGGCCGGAGATGATCTGGGTCATGTCGGACGTGTCCCGGGGAGACTGGGGTGGCCTGGAGCCGGAAATCTAACGCGCGAAGTCGACCGCACGAGTCTCCCGAATCACGACGACCTTGATCTGCCCCGGGTACTGCAGCTCACTCTCGATCCGACGCGCGACAGACTCCGAGATCTGGGCCATCTGGCCGTCACCCACAGACTCGGGCTCGACCATGACGCGGAGCTCTCGGCCGGCCTGAATGGCAAAGCAGCGCGACACGCCCTCTTCCTCCATCGCGAGCTCCTCGAGCTTCTCGAGACGATTCACGTAACCATCGAGCATCTCGCGTCGGGCACCGGGTCGGGAGCCGCTGATCGCGTCGGCTGCGGTGACGAGGAAGGTTTCGGCAAAGAAGTGCGGCTCCTCGTCATGGTGAGCCTTGATGGCGTTGAGCACGAGCGCGGTCTCGTTGTGCTTGGAGCAGAGGCGATACCCGAGTTCAACGTGCGTACCCTCGTGCTCGTGGGTCATGCCCTTCCCGACGTCGTGCAGGATCGCCGCGCGCTTGGTACCCTGGACGTCGAGGCCCATCTCCCCGGCCATGTTCCCCGCCAGCAGCGCAACCTCGCGCGCGTGCTGGAGCTGGTTCTGCCCGTACGACGTCCGGAAGCGCAGTCGTCCGAGTGTCTTGACGATCTCCGCGTGTACGTTGTGCAGGCCGAGCTCAAAGAGGATCTCCTCGGCCGCTTCGATCATCCCCTTCTCAACCTCGGCGGCGGCCTTCTCGACCACCTCCTCAATCCGACCAGGGTGGATACGCCCGTCCTCGACGAGCCGCTCGAGCGCAATGCGGGCTGTCTCACGGCGCACGGGGTCGAATGCAGAGAGCACGACCGCCTCAGGGGTGTCGTCGATGATGACGTCGACCCCGGTCAGCTGCTCGAAGGAACGGATATTTCGACCCTCACGCCCGATGATCCGACCCTTCATGTCATCCGACGGAAGGTGGACCACCGATACGGTCGTCTCGGCGGTCAGGTCGGCCGCCATACGCTGAATGGACAGCGCCACGATCTTGCGCGCTTCCTTTTCGGCATCCCTCTGCGCTTGATCCTTGATCTCCCGCAAGCTGTTGGCTGCTTCGGCCCGCGCTGCGTCCTGGAGATCGGAGACGATCTCGGCTTTCGCCTCCACCTGGCTCATGCCGGCCAGCCGCTCGAGCTTCCGACGGGCTTCGCCCGCGCTCGCGGCTACGTCCTCAGCCTCCCGCTCCACGTCTGTCTCACGGGTGACCAACGCCTCGGAGCGCGCTTCGAGCTCGTGGTCGCGCGAATTCAGCCGCTCGAACTGGCGATCCAGTGCGTCGGACCGCTCTTCGGCACGACGCTCGGCGCGCTCGATCTCTTCCCGGCGTCGGGTTTCTTCATTTTCCCAGGCTTCACGAAGACGGAATCCCTCTTCGCGCCCGGAGAGCTCTCCGGCCTTCCGCGCGTTCTCCGCCTCGGTTTCGGCCCGCTTCAGGATGCGGGAGGCCTCGTCCTGTCCCTTCTGCTTTTCCAACTCCTGCTGGATTCGGGCGCGATTCCTCGCCGCCAAGAACCCCATCAGCAATCCCAGAACGAGTGCGATCCCCGCCGCCAAAATCAAAGGCGGGGTGATCATGTATAGACTCCAAAACGGCCATAAAGGCCGAAGGTGAGTACATCGGACGGACGAGACGCACGCGTGCGATCACGCCATCCCCGTGTGTAACGAATTCAGGATAGGGTGCGGGCGAGCGCGTCCGCAACCCGGGGCGGGCTTCGCTGACCCGTGCTCCTAGGTGGGTGGCGCGACCCGTTCCACGCGTGCAGCGAGGGCCTCGATACGCCCCGCGAGGTCACCCTTGGCGCGACCCACCTCTTCCCGCATCTGAAAGTACTCGTCCGCGATGGAGAGTGCAGCGAGAATCGCGGCCTTGTGACCTTCGATGAGGCCGGCCGCCATCCGAATTTCATGGATTCGGTCGTCGACGAGCTTCGCGCATCTTCGGGTGTACTCAGGTTCCGCACTCGCCCGAATGGTGTGTTCCTCTCCGGCAATCCGAACCGTCACCGAGGTTTTTTTCGCCGTCATCCCTGATTCTCCAAGAAGCGAATCCGAGCGATCATGCGCTCCACACCCTCGCGACCCCGTTCAAGACGGGACCGGAGGTCTTCATTCTGCGCCTCGAGCGACGTGAGGCGTCCCATGATCTTCTGAGCGTCGGCCGGGTTCTCCGTAAAGCGCTCCACCAAGCCCACCATCTCCGAGTTCCGCGCCTCGACTTCCTCCACCCGGCCCTCGGCCTCGTCAATGCGGCGCTGAGCGTCTTGCAACTCACCGACCAGCCGGACGACAGCCGACTCGAGACGGTCGAATGCGGCTTCCTCCACGGTACTGCCGTTATCCTCGGGCTTCGACACCGAGATCCTCCTCCAACCGTTTGAGAACCAGCCTGACGCTCTTGTCGACCTGCTTGTCCTTCAGGGTCCGCCTCGGAGACCGGAAACGCAAGCGGAACGCAAGCGAGCGCTGGCCCTCCGGGACCCCTTCCCCCGTGTAGAGGTCGAAGATCTCGAGCGATTCGAGATCCTGACCCGCGAATCGACGAACCAACTCGGACACGGCTCCCGAGCTGACTGTGTCAGGAACGAGAAGCGCGAGATCCCGTTCACTGGCCGGGAACTGTGGGAGTGGCGTGACCGTGACGGGCTTCGGCTCAGCCGGCTCAGCCGGCAGTGTCAGCTCGAACCCCCAGAGGTCACCGGCCCAGACAGGCACGTCGTACTCGGCCTCGGCGATCAGTCCACCGTACCCTAACACGTCGCCCTCCCTGCTCCGCACCACGAGGCACGAACCTTTCGCCACGACCGCCGCAGCCGGACTTCCCGGTTCGATCGTGGCATCTACCCCATAGACCATCGAGACAACCACCTCCAGCAGCGCCTTGAGGTCCCAGACTTCGAGGGCCTCGTCCGGACGCGACCAGTGTGGGGGCTCCCGACGACCGGTCAGCACGGCTGCCAGATGTGGCTCTTCATGCGGAGGCTCGCCTGCTCCGGCCTTCCGGAAGGAGGTGCCCAGCTCGAACAGGCGCACGTCACGATTGCCGCGGGCCAGGTTGTACTCGACCCGCCTGACCAGCGAGGGCAACAGTGCGCGCCGCATGAAGGGTTCCGTCGTCGTCAGCGGGTTGGCGACTTCAACATCACCCTCATTCGACGGACAGAACGCGGGCGTCTGTGTCTCGAACAGGCCTTCGGCGACCAGCTCGGACCGCAGGCGATCCTCCAGCTGGAAGAGCGGATGGTCAGGCACTGCGGAGGGCCGCTGCGGGCCCAGCGTATCGGGGAAGTTGTCGAAGCCGTGCGTGCGCGCGACTTCCTCGATCAGGTCCACTTCCCGGGTGACGTCGTAGGACCGGAAGCCCGGTACACGGACGTGCAGTACGCCGCCCGTCTCACCTTCCACCAAGAAGCCGAGCGGGGTGATCAGCGACTCGACGTAGTCCGCCTCGAAGGGGATGCCCAGCACACGCTCGAGGCGTGACAGCCGGAGGTCAACAAGGGAGCTCTCGAAGGAACCCGGGCAGCAATCCAGGATCGGACCGTCCAGCTCACCTCCGGCAGTGGACAGGATCACCTGGATACAGCGTTCCATAGCGCGCTGCATGCCTTCCGGGTCTACTCCACGCTCGTATCGGTACGACGCGTCGGTCGACATGACCAGCGCACGACGGGTCGCTCGGGTCGACTTGGGCTCGAATAGCGCGCACTCAAGCAGTACGTCGACCGTGTCCTCGTCGACCTCGGTGTTTTGCCCTCCCATCACCCCTGCGATCGCGACGGGACCGTTCCCGTCGCAGATCATGAGCATATCGGGCGTGATCGAGCGCGTTTCCTCATCAAGGGTGACGAAGTCCTGTTCAGCCGCCGTCGCCCGTCGAACGAGAATCGACTGGTCACCTACTCGGCTCAGGTCGAAGGCGTGCATGGGCTGCCCGAGCTCGAGCAGCACGTAGTTCGTCGCATCGACCACGTTGTTGATTGATCGTGACCCGGCTCCGCGCAGCCGCTCCTGCAACCACGCAGGGGAGGGCCCGACCTTCACACCGCGAATGACAGCGCCAAGGTAACGATTACACAAATCCGCGTCGTCGATGCGTACCGAGACCCCGTTCAGCTCGACTTCCGGCGATCCCGTGCGGTATTCGAGATCGAGATCCGGCGCACCGGGCAGTTGGGGCAACTCGACGCGACCCTCGCCTTCGGACGCCAGTTCCCGAGCTACGCCGACGTGCGACAGCAGGTCGCCCCGATTCGCCGTGACCTCCACATCCAGCGTGGAATCGTCCAGACCCATCGCGTCCACGAACGAGCCCCCGGGCGTGAACTGACCATCCAGCTCAAGGATTCCATCGTGGTCTTGCCCCAGACCTAACTCCTTGGCAGAGCAAAACATACCCTGAGACACCTCACCGCGAATCTTCGACTTCTTGATCTTGAAGTCGCCGGGAAGCACCGCTCCTACGGGAGCAAGCGGGTAGAAGGCACCATCCTTCACGACCGGTGCTCCGCAGACGATCTGGATGGTCTCTGTACCGTTATCGACCTCGCAGACCCGGAGCCGATCGGCGTTGGGGTGCTGTTGCGCCTTGATGACCCGCCCGATGATGATGTCGCGCAACGCATCGCCGGGCGAAGTGATGTCATCCACCGGTGCACCGCGCAGTGCGAGATGCTCGGAGATGATCTCCGGAGTGCCCTCGAGCCCCGGAACCAGATCCTTCAACCACCGTGTGGAAACGTTCATGAGGCGAACTGTCCCAGGAAACGCACGTCATTCTCGAAGAAGGTCCTGAGGTCATCGACCCCGTGCTTGAGCATGGCGATCCGTCCGGGCCCCATGCCGAATGCCCACCCGGTATAGCGCTCCGGGTCATAGCCGGCGTTCGCGATCACGTTCGGATCTACCATCCCGGAGCCCATGATCTCGAGCCAGTCGGTCTCGTATCGGGTTCCGTCCGGGCGTGTGATCACGCGCTTCACGTCGACCTCGGCGCTCGGCTCCGTGAATGGGAAGAACGAAGGCCGGAACCGGATCTGCGTGTCCGGGCCCCAGTAGCGACGGGCGAACTCGGCCAGCGTCGCCTTGAAGTCGATGAAGGTGATGTCTTCGTCGATCACCAGACCCTCGATCTGCATGAATGCGGGGGTATGGGTCGCATCGTACGTGTCGCGCCGATAAACCCACCCGGGTGCGATGATCCGGATCGGGGGCTCGTTGGCCTCCATTGTCCGCATCTGTACGGGGGACGTGTGGCTGCGCAGCAGGACGGAGTCGACCAGGTACAGCGTATCCTGCTCGTCCGCAGCCGGGTGATCGAGCGGCGTATTGAGTGCCTCGAAGTTGTACCACTCGGTATCCGCCTCGGGGCCGCGAGCCCGTGCGAAGCCGAGATCGCGAAAGATGTGCCAGATCTCGTCGATGGCCTGCGTGATGGGGTGCAAGCCCCCCTGCCAGCGCGCACGGCCCGGCATCGTGAGGTCGAGACCGCTCGAGGCCGCCGGACCCGACAGCGCCACAGTCCGGGCCTCGAGAGCCGCTGAAACCGCCCCCTTCACCTGGTTGGCGCGCTGACCGACAGCCGGCCGCTCTTCTGCGGGGAGTTGACCCAAGCCGCGGAGTATCGCTGAAATCCGGCCCTCGCTGCGCCCGAGGTAACTCACCCGCACGGTCTCCAGTGCGTCCGCGTCAGGGGCCGACTCCGCAGCCGCGATCGCCTCGACTTCGAGTGCGTTCAGGGCCTCGATCGGATTTGGTTCACTCACTGAGGTCGACCACCGTAAGTCTATGGGCCAGTTGGATGAGCACGAGCCGGAAAACTATCATCCTTTGGCCTGGGCATACAGCGGGATTGTCGCGAGCTCCATACGGCTCCTCACGAAGATCCCGTTGCCCCGCCCCACTTCCCGCCCCGCCTGATCATACGCGACTGCCTCGGCCACGATCTGACTGCGATTCCGGTTCACGACGCGTCCAACCGAACGAAGCATGCCCTCGGAGACAGGACGAGTCAGGTAGCTGGTGAACGACGTTGTCAGGACGAACACGTCATCGACCAGACTGGACGCAGCGAAGAACGAAGCGTCGTCCAGCATTTTCCAGGTGACCGAGCCGTGAATGGCTCCCGCCGCGTGAAAGAAGTGGTCCCCGACCTCGATTTCGATCGAGGCCGTCTCGTGCCCGACCTCGATCTGCGGGGCATAGATCGTATTGATGGGCGATCCCACGTACATGCCTTCCAACGCCCGCCAATGTGCTTCGTCCGTCCTCTTCACATGGCCTCCAAACGACAGGAGGGCCCCGCAGCCACGCTACGGAGCCCTCGGAATCCTGCCTCACGTGCTGCGATCAGCCAGCCTTTGCGGCCAAGCCTTCCTTTGCCTGCTCGACGATCGCTCCGAACGCCTCCGGATTACGGACGGCGAGGTCGGCGAGCGCCTTGCGATCGAGCTCGATACCCGCGGCCTTGAGGCCGTTGATGAATCGCGAGTACGACATGTCGTGCTCACGCGCAGCGGCATTGATGCGGGCGATCCAGAGACGCCTGAAGTTCCGCTTCTTCTTCTTGCGGTCCCGGTAGGCGTGCTCCCATCCCCTTTCGACTGCGTCCTTTGCGGTCTTGTAGAGATTCTTCCGTCCACCAAAATAGCCCTTGGCGGCCTTGAAAATCTTTTTCTTCCGCTTATTCCGCGGGACTGCGGAGGTTGCTCTAGGCATGGTTCAGCCTCCTCAGGAGCCGTAGGGAAGGATCTTGTTCAGCTTCTTCTCGTCGGCCTTGCTGACGAGACTCGGCTGCCGCAGACGACGCTTACGCTTCGTCGTCTTCTTATTCAAAATGTGGCTCTTGTTCGAGCGCATCCGCTTCAGCTTTCCGGTGCCCGTGACCTTTACCCGCTTCGCGGCGCCCCGATGGGTTTTCATCTTCGGCATGCTTCAGAACTCCAATGTACCCCATCAATCCGGGGCTCAGTCTGTCAGTCTTTCAGTGGGGCCAGGACCATCGACATGATCCGACCTTCCATACTCGGGAACGACTCCGGCTGTCCAACTTCCTGAAGGTCTTCCATGACCCGTGCCAGGACTTCCTTACCGATCTCAGGGTGAGTCACCTGACGCCCACGAAACATCATCGTCAGCTTGACCTTGTTGCCCTCGTCCAGAAAGCGCCGAGCGTGTCCAACCTTGAAGTTGTAGTCGTGGTCTTCGATGCCCGGACGGAACTTCACTTCCTTGACCCTGATCGTGTGCTGCTTTTTCCGTGCCTCACGTCGCTGCCGATCCGCCTCGTACTTGTACTTGCCGTAGTCCATCATCTTGACCACGGGCGGACGTGCGTCGGGAGCAACCTCAACCAGATCCATCGTGCGCACCTTGGCCCGTTCCCGGGCCTCGTCGATGGAGACGATGCCGACCTGCTCACCGTCGTCCTGAATCAGCCGGATGGGGCTGATCCTGATCTGGTCGTTGACACGAACTCGGTCCTTGCTGATTTCCTTTCCCTCCGATGGAGTCTCGATGCGAGTCCCTTCCGGGCCTCATCCTGCAATGTTGCCTTCGTCGTAAAAAAAAACCCGAGACGAATCTCGGGCCGCGACCGGGGCGAGTACGCGGGGGCTCACGCCCCCGGTCATCGACCCGAGCGACCCTCATGGCGGCCCCAAGGGGCCCTGAAGGTGGAGCCGCCGGTCAAACGGCTCACTTTTTCAATTGTCATTCACCCCGAGGGGTGAACGAAAAGATGACCGAGACCGCGCTGCCGGTCAAGCGAGGGCACGACTCCGTATCTCGTCTGTTACCAGCGAGATGAACGCCTCGCGCGACATCACCTCCTGCTTCTTCCCGGCCCCACGTTTTCGAACCGCTACCGTCCCCTCCGCAGCCTCGCGCTCACCCACGACGCCCATGTACGGAATCTTCTCCGTCTCGGCTTGTCGGATGCGGTAGCCAAGCGTCTCGCGCGACTGGAGCGTAGCGCGCACACCCGCATGCCCGAGGGCGTCCGTCAGTTCCTGAGCGCTCTCGTCCCAATCCTGCCCGACAGAGAGGATCCGTACCTGCTCCGGGGCGAGCCACGTCGGGAATACGCCCGCATAATGCTCGATCAGGATCGCGATAAAGCGCTCGAATGAACCACATACCGCCCGGTGGATGACCACCGGGCGATGTGCTGCGTTGTCGCTCCCCACATAGGTGAGGTCAAAGCGCTCCGGTGCGTTGTAGTCAAGCTGGATGGTGCCGAGCTGCCAACTCCGGCCAATCGAGTCCGTGACATGGAAGTCGATCTTGGGCCCATAGAAGGCACCGTCACCTTCCTCCACCTCATACTCACACCCCGTCGCCTCGAGTGCCTCACGCAGCGCCGCCTCGGCGTGGTCCCACTGCTCGTCGCTCCCGATCCGCATCTCCGGGCGCGTGGCGAACTTCACACGTGATTCAAGACCGAACGCCTCGTAATGCCCGAGAATGAAGTCCGTCAGAAACTGGACTTCTTCCGCAATCTGATCCTCACGCAGATACACGTGGCAATCATCCTGGGCGAACTGCCGTACGCGCGTCAATCCCGACAATGCTCCCGACAGCTCGTTGCGATGAAGTACATCTAGCGTGGTGAAGCGAAGTGGCAGCTCGCGATACGAATGCGTTTCGGACGCATAGTACAGGTGATGCGATGGGCAGTTCATCGGCTTCAGCGACATGTCATGCTCACCCGATTCGTTGTCGAGCACGAGGAACATGTTCTCCCGGTACTTCCCCCAGTGCCCTGACTGCTCCCAGAGCTCTTTTGTGTACAGCAACGGGGTCTTCACCTCAAGGAAGTCTTTTTGCTGCCGTCCTCTCACGAACTGTTCGAGCGTGTTGTAGAGCACCGTGCCACGAGGCGTCCAGAATGGAGCACCCGGCGACACCGGATGGAACTGGAACAGTCCCAACTCACGACCGAGCCGACGGTGATCTCGTCGCTTCGCCTCTTCGAGCCGGTGCAGATGTTCTTCGAGCTGGGCTTTTTTGTGGAACGCCGTCCCGTAGATCCGCTGGAGCATCTGGCGCTTCTCGTCACCTCTCCAGTACGCACCCGCGCCCGAGAGCAGCTTGAAGTACTTCAGCTTCCCCGTGCTCGGGACGTGCGGTCCCTTACACAGATCCAGGAACGGGCCGTTCTCGTACACCGTAATGACCTCGTCGTCATCGAACTCCTCGAGTCGCTCGAGCTTGAGCGGATCGTCGCTGAAGAGTTCACGCGCCTCGTCCTTGTCGACCTGGCGTCGCTTGAACAGCTGATCGGCCTCCGTGACCTCGGCCATCTTGTTCTCAAAGGCCTCGAGGTCCTCCGGCGTGAACGGTGCGTCCACCTCGAAGTCGTAGTAGAAGCCGTCATCGATCGCCGGCCCGAAGCCGATTCCCGCCCCGGGTCGGAGTTCACGAACGGCCGTGGCCAGGATGTGGGCCGCGGAGTGTCGAAGCACGCCGAGAGCGGCCGGATCCCGCTCCGTGAGGATCTGGATGTCGGCGTCGCTCTCGATTGGCTCCATGAGCCCGATCGTGTCGTCGTTCACGACTGCAGCTACAGCTGCCTTGGCTAGGCCGGGGCCGATCCTGGCCGCAACGTCGCCCGCCGTTGAACCTGCCGGCATATCGAGAACGTCGCCGTTCGGGAGCGTGATCTTGATCTGTTCGCTGGACATGAGTTGATGTGTTGGTGGGCGTGGGATCTCAGGTCACCCACGAGCATCAAAAAACGCGGCGCCCGAGATTCGGGGGCCGCGTCTCGTTTCGGGTTCGGCGTAGCCTAACCGAGGAGCGCAGACCTCCGAACCATAGTCTGGCCGGTGGTCGTACTCATGGTGGTCACGCACATGCCGAGCACCCGGAACTCCTGTATTCATGGTCAACGCGAAGGATGGTGGGAGCCCCGTACCGGGTCAACCGCGCGGCGTCGGTGCGCCTCAATACCGGCTGTTGGGTACATCGATCGCCTCTACGACACGGCCCACGAACTCGTTCATGTACTCGGCGTACTCGTCACCCGGACTCGGGCCCAGCCGAACGATGACCAGATCGCTGGACGGGATGACCACTGTGTTCTGACCCATGAACCCTGCCGGCCAGAACGCGTCACGCGGAATCCGGTCGTACTCCCCACCTGCGTTGAGCCAGAACTGACCACCGTAGTTTCGAGCCTCACTCGCCGGCGCAGGGGTGCTGATGAAGTCGACCCAGCCCTCGGGCAGGATCCGCTCGCCATCCCAGACGCCGTCCTGAAGGTGAAGCAGCCCGAAGCGAGCCCAGTCGCGGGCCGACATGTAGTCGTAGCCCGTCAGAATGAAGTTTCCCCACGCGTCCGTTTCGAGCACCGCGTTCTTGATCCCGATCCGGTCGAACAGAGCGGTCCACGGGAAGGCGTGGTAGTCCTCCCCTCTCGCCTCGACCGTCTGTCGGACGATCCTGCCGAGCGTGAGCGGATCCGAGTTCAGGTAACGCCACCGCGTGTTCGGCTCGACCGCAGCCGGGAAGCTGACCGCGTGATCGAACACGTTGATCCCGTCGAAGTAGATCCGGAAATGATGGTTCTCGGTCGACAGCGAATTCTCGTTGCCGAGGCCGAAGTTGTTGAAGGAGAGCCCCGAGCTCATGCGCAGCAGGTCGGCGATCGTGATCTGACTCCGCGCGTCATTAGCCCACTCGGCGACCGGCGCCGGCTGGTCGAGGGAGAATTCACCCTGCTGCACCAGGACCCCAATCAGCGCGGCTGTAATCGACTTGCCCTGCGACCAGGAGAGGTGCGGCCTGTCACGCGGCACACCCGTTGCGTAGCGTTCCCCGATAATCCGGCCCTTGTGGACGACCACGAACGCCCGCGTATTCTGACCGTGTTCGTGATTCGCAATCGCCCAGTCGAGTGCTTCCGTCAGCGCAGCCCGGTCAATCTCCGGCGACAGTGCACCATCGGATTTCCGCTCGCCCATCGGCCACCGCTGCCATGACCGGTTGGGCCAATCCACCCCGACCTCGGAGGGCGTGAACTGCACGTTATCCATGCCCCGTGGTAGCACTGCGCATCCCTGATCACCGCTGTACTGGGCGATACGTGCATGTGGAGAGCGTGGAGAAGACAACGTCACCCGCTTCCGTTCGTCGTCGATCTCGTAGGTGAAGTCGTCGCCCCACCCAAAGTGGTCGAAGCGCCGCAGGTCTCCGGCCACGTGCAGCGCCGGGTCCCGACCCTGCACCCAGATCCCCGAACAGAGCATCTTGGCGTTCATCGCAAGATTGAACTCTGTCGGGTTTGCGTCGTCCGAGGGCCACTGTCCCGATACTGGTGCGGCCACCAGGACCGCAAGAGATGCTGCTAGTGAGAACCCCGGGGTCGCTCGCGTGCGCGTCATGCGTGTCACTCCGCTGGCTTCTTCAGAATCCGCCATGCGCCCATCGGGAGTAGGATGAGCCACGCGACGATGAGCAGAGTACGTGATGGTCCGACTGGAACTGCGGTACCCAGGGCCAGCATCACGATGAAGGCCACCGCGAGATAGGCGATCAACGGCTTCAGACGCTCGGCCTCGATAAATCGGCTCTTCGACACGCATCAACCTCCGCGTGAGGGAGCAGTGATCGCCGTTGGGCCCTCCGGCATGGCAGCAGGTGCGTAGACCTGGCCAATAACCGAATTGAAGTCTCCCATGACACCATTGATCCTGTTTATGACGCCGGGCAGGTCTTCCCAAGATCGATCGATCTGGAAAAGAGCATCTGCGGTGGGCATCGCCCCG
>Ga0209631_10000830_pt1 | contig 41350 bp, 38 predicted proteins | sample COG_08_FD_184752 | JGI IMG/M metagenome (GOLD analysis project Ga0209631, IMG submission 184752) | Pelagic Microbial community sample from North Sea - COGITO 998_met_08 (SPAdes) (version 2) | ecosystem: Environmental > Aquatic > Marine > Neritic zone/Coastal water | place: Helgoland, sampling... | reverse complement strand
ACGGAGACCTCGAGCCGTATTACCAGGACTTCGAAGAGCGCGTCGGCGTCGCCGGCGAGGCGGGTCCGCCAGAGTACGATCCACGATCCGGGCCGTACCCTATGCCGCCGCTACCCCTGTCGTACAACCTCGAGATCCTGAAGGCCTGGGGCGAGAGCGCGGACATCCCGTTCTGGACACAGCCGTGGGCGAAAGCGACGACGACGGAGTACGGCCGGGCGTTGTGCAGGCGATGTGATACCTGTCATATCTGCCCGACCGGTGCGAAGTACACACCTGATGTGACGCTGGACCGTCTCATCACGGAGGGCCGAGTTCGACTCCTGACCCATACGCTGGTGCGCAGGCTCGAGCTCCACGAGAACTCTGATCGGGTGAAGCACGCGGTCGCCGTCGACTCCGAGGCGCCGAATGAGCCATTGGAACTTCACGCCGACACGTTCGTGCTGGCCGCAGGGTATGCCTGGAGCCCACATCTGCTGCTGCTGTCGGCGAACAGTCGCTTTCCCGACGGGCTTGCGAATCGCACGGGAATGGTGGGCAGGTACATGACCGGGCATCCGTACGCGAGCGCCCAGATCGACCTTCCGCTAGAGAGCTACCCCGGCATGTTCTCCACCAACTCGCTCCTGTCCCGTATGTTCGCCCGCCCCGGTCCCATGGAGCGATACGTCAGGCACGATCTGCGGATCTGGACATCGACGGCCGGACGCCAACCTCGGCCCAGGGGTGATGACGGGTCGTGGCTCTTCGGCAATGCCGTCATGGACGATTGGCAGGCACGTACGAAGCGTTCGTCAGCCCGCGTGCGTGGCTATTACGACGTGATCCCCGATCGGAACAGTCTGCTCTCGCTCGACCCCGAACGTCAAAATCGTTGGGGAGATCCCATGCCGAAGATCGAGTTCCGGGACGCGCCGGAGTCCGTGGAACTCCGAGCCCATACCCACGAGACGATGTTCGGGCTCTTCGAAAGAATGGCCGACGTGGGTGGCGGGTCGGTGATGTCAACTCAGATCTCGACCCAGATGGAGCACCCAGGTGGTGGGTGTCGCATGGGTGACGATCCGACGACGAGTGTTACGGACTCATACGGCCGCACCCACGATCACGAGAACCTCTTCGTCATCGGGGCCTCGACGATGGTGTCGGGCGGGTGCGCGAACGGGACTCCAACGTTTTGCGCCCTCTCGTTAAGGTCGGCGGACGTGATCGGGGCAGAGTCCTAAGAGGTCAGTGTCGCACCCGGTTGGGAGCTTTAGGCACGACGACGGCAGCGTGGCACAGCCTAAGAGCCATGCCGCAAAATCATAGCGGGAGAGTGCCTTGCCCACAGGAGCCAACCTGCTACCGTTTCGTCGGTCCTGACGGTCGGTATCTGCGCCCCACCCCCCCATGGGGACGCTGTTTACCGGCCGCCCGCTCCTTCGGCTGATCCTGGTCGACCACGCATCGATCGGGCCCCCTGCGTCGAAACCATGACCCGAGGGGCATGAGGCTGAACGACACTCCGAGGAGGACACTATGACTCAATTCAACGCCACGGAATCCGAAGGTTTTGGGAGCCAGCGAGCCGACGAGCTCGCTCGCGAGGCTGCCACGTGGGATGCGTCCAGTCTGCAGCAGGCGACCGAACTCGATATCCCGTTGGTCGACGTCGCGAGTTACTTCGAGAGCGGTGATCGCAACGAACTCGTGCGCCTGGGTGAGCAGATCCGGCACATTGGCGAGAACATCGGATTCCATTGCCTGATCGGGCACGGGATCGAACGCCACGAGTTCCAGTCGATCTTCGATGCGGCAGCTCAGTTCCTCACGCTACCCGACGAGGTGAAAGGCCGGGTCACGATCGACGACCCCTCCGCAGCAGCGGGTGGGATCGGGTGGCTACCCCGTGGAGAGAGGCGCCTGCCCGAGCGAGCCAAAGGCAACCTCAACGAAGCAGTCCTCTTCAAGCAGGACCGCACGCTGAGACTGGAACACAACCCGTGGCTTCCCGAGTCGGTCGTCCCTGGTTTCCGGGTAGCGGTCGAAGCGTACGCGGAGAAGATCCAGCGTGTCGCGATCGCGCTCCTGCCCATTTACGCGGTCGCGCTCGAACTGGACCCCGATTGGTTCGACTCCGCGTTTCGGTCACCCTTCTATCGGCTGCGGATGACTCGATACGCCGACACCTCGGATGCGGACATCGATCAGTATGGAATCGCGCCCCACGTAGATACGACCTTCTTCACGCTCCTGGCCCAATCGGCACCCGGACTGTCGATCTACGGAGAACAGCGGGGGGTCTGGCTCAAGGCACCGGTTATCCCCGATGCCCTCGTGGTAAACACGGGAGAATTGCTGAAGCAATGGTCGAATGACCGTTTCATCAGCGTGAAGCACTTCGTGCCACCCCACCATGGCGATCAAGACCGGTACTCCGTGCCCTTCTTCTTCAATGCAACAGCCGACTACCCGATGGAATGTCTGCCGACGTGCCACGGGCCCGGCAATCCGCCGCGGTACCCGGCAGTCTCTTACCTCGAAAGCCAGGCCGCCGCGCAGAGAGAGTAGGCATGCACCTGCAGAGGAGACGGTCGTTGGCCTACCGAGTCTCCAGCACCCAGAACTGCGGGCGATAGTACCGCACCGTATACCCAATCTCCGAGCCGTCGGGAGACCAGGCCGCTTGGCTTTTGTGGGTGTGGTCGTGCGTCACCTGTCGAACGACACCTTCTCCCACCGGCACACGAGATCCCAGGATTCCACCGGCAGCCGACTCAGCGAAAGACGAGCAGTCCGTCCACCCTCGGAGCCCAGTCCATGTCCGCGCTCACAGCCCAGTAGAGCGTGGGATTGTAGAGGAAGATCCACGGCGCGTCGTCTCGGACGATCTGATAAACGCGCCGATAGATGGCCTGTCGGTCGGCATCGGCGACCGTCCCCTGCGCCTGTTCAATGAGCGCATCGACCTCGGTGTTTTCGTACCCCTCCCACCAGGGTCCCTGCAACCCGGAGTGGATCTTTTCGCGCAGCACGCGATACGTGCTCCACGGGCTCGAGTCGAAGCCCGCTCCGTTGGCAATCTCTTTTCTCCGGACCATCTGCGAGTACCCTGACCGGTCGTCATGCTCGACCACCTCGAGCCTGATCCCGACGTCGCGGTACTGCTCGACCATCACCTGAGAGAGCGCCGGCATCTCGTCCGGCATCACCTGTGGGATGTCGAACACGAGGGTGAGCCCGTCCGGATAGCCGGCCTCGGCCAGAAGGCGCCGGGCGAGATCCGGATCGTACGCGTAGACCATGGTCTCGGGGTTGTACCCGAAGTGGCCCGGCGTCAGGTAGCCACTGAGCGGTCGGGCTGCACCATCTGTGATCTCCGCGATGATGGCATCGAGATCGAGCGCATGGTTCAGCGCCTGGCGAACGCGGACGTCCGCGGTCGGGCCATCGAAGGCGTTCAGCATGAAGATGATTGCCAGTGCGCTGTTCATTTCGGCCGTGTCCGCGCCCCCGTCCGTAGCGATACGATCTCGCCCCTGAATGCCGATCCCGGCCGCGACCTGGGCCTGCCCGGCCAGCACGGCCTCGACGCGCGCTTCAGGATCCGCTTCAGCGACCCAGTGGATCTCAGAGTACTCCGGCTGACCTCTCCAATGAGCCTGGTGCGCGACCGTCACGAGTCGGGCGTCTGTGTGTTCCGCGACCCGATACGGGCCACTGCCGACATATGCATTGGGCAACTGGTCGAGCGCGCTCGCGGGGCTGATCGGCATGTCGACGACGAGGTCGAGGAGATCGGCCATCGGATCCTCGGTCACGATGCGTACGGTCCGTTCATCGACCTCGGTGATCTGTGCCGTGCCGAGGTAGCTGGCATAAACACCCTCCGTCCCGAACGCACCTCCGATGGACGGATCGAGTACCCGGCCCATCGTGGCCACCACATCGGAGGCTCGCAGTGTCTCTCCGTTGTGGAAGCTCACGTCCTGGCGCAGGTGGAACGTCCATGAGCGTGCGTCCTCACTCACGTCCCATCGCTCGGCGAGGGCTGGCTGGTAGCTGCCATCCGCATCCCACTCGACGAGCGCATCATAGATCGTCTTGATCATGCTGCGGCCGGCGAGTCCATCGCTGACGATGTGCGGATCACCAATGGCCACGGAAGATTGAATGACGGTCAGCACATCGGATTCATCCGTCGAGGAAGCAGGCGCGCACCCGCTCACCACCACGGCGGCGAGGATCACGGTGATGCATGGGAGTCCCCACAGGGCGGTCGGTCTGTTCATGACGATGTCGTCCGTTTGAGATCTCGGTCTCACGAGGTCGCTCCATACCCGCGCATGGTGGGCCCCGACTCATCGACCCTGGCAGGAGTAAAGGCTCGTTCGCCACTCAGTTCATCCCGCATGAGTCGGGTAAAGACGCCCCCGAGTGACAGCATCGCGAGCAGATTCGGGATGGCCGTGACGGCTACCGCGATGTTGGCGACGAGCCACATCCGATCCACGTCGGCCACCCCCGCCATGGCGACGCCGGGGAGGAAGTAGATCCAGCGTACGTACTTGAAGGGGGCCTCACCCACGAGCGTGACGAAGCTCGTCTCGAAGTAGACGAAGAAGCCGATCTGCGTGGACAGGCAGAACGTCGCGATGGCGCCGGACACGATCAGGGACGCCACAGGCGGCGAGAACACCTCGCTGAACGCCACGAGGAGCAACTCGATACCCGATGCGCCGCTGGCCATGGCACCCGTGGAGAGGATGGCCAGTGCGGTCAGTGAGCAGATCACGATCGTGTCGAAGAACACTTCGAACGCACCCCACACCCCCTGCTGGAACGGGTGTTCGGTCTCCGCCGTGGCATGCACCATCGGCGCGCTGCCCATGCCGGCCTCATTGGAGAGCATGCCGCGGGCCATGCCCTGCTTGATGGCTTCGCTGACCGCGACGCCGGCTACACCCCCGGCGCCCGCCACGGGGGAGAACGCATGCGTGACGATCGACTGGAGCACGGCGGGAAGCTCCGCGGCATTCGCAGCGATCACGATCAGTGCGCCGAGGATGTACGCGATCGTCATGAATGGCACGAGCGCCTGGGAGAACCGTCCGATCCGCCTCAGGCCACCGAGCACCACAAGTGCGGTGAGGATCGCCATCACCCCGGTTACCACGTACGGATTAAAATCGTAGCTGGCCAGTAGCGCGCGGCCTACGGTATGGGACTGCAGCATCGACGCCGAGAAGACTGCGTTGATGAGCATGCCGGCACTGAAGAGCATGGCGAGAGGCGTCCAGCCGAGTCCCCGTTGGATCGTAGCCTGAGGGCCACCGCGGTACTGGCCATCGGGTCCACGTTCGCGGTAATACACGCCCAGCGTGATCTCGACGGTCTTCGACATCATGCCGAAGAAGGCCAGGACCCACATCCAGAAGATGGCTCCGGCACCCCCGACGGAGAGCGCGGTCGCCACGCCGGCCATGTTGCCCATGCCGACCGTTCCGGCCAGCGACGTCGCAGCGGCCTGGAACGGCGTCATGCGTTGTGCGGCGACCCGGTGACGCCCCCTGGCAAGTCGGCCCAGCGTCTGGGAGAGGATGTACCGGAGTCCGGTAACCTGGAAGAATCCGGAGCGCAGCGTGAAGTAGACCGCGACCCCGGCCAGAAACGCCATGGTCCACGGTCCCCACAGAAATGAATCCACGACGGCCAGCACTTCGAGAACGAGGTCGATCATCGAGGGCTCCGGGTGGGTGGCGTTGGGGCGCTCGCATCGTGGGCCGTCGGGCCACGATTAGCCAGAGGTCACTGACCGCGGGGCGGACTCGCGCGAGCGTCCGTGGCCGCGTAGCCTCGTTCGGAGCGACCCACACCTGCACACGAGGACGGACCTGCCGAGTCGTATGATCGACCCTGTTGTCAGAGCCTATGTGATCGGGCAGACCCCGCGGCCCGACCTCACGGATGACCTGCACGAGCGATTCCCGTCGGTGTCCTTCGAGCTCATCGGGGCCCTCGACGGCCTTGCCCCCGAGGCCATCGAGACGTGCATCGATTGCGCGTACCCGCTCGAGACCCGCCTTCAGGACGGCCGTCGCGTCGTCGTTGACGCATCGTACGTCGCCGAGCGTATGCAGCGTAGCTTCGACGCGTCCCCGGATGGGGTCTTCGCGCACCTCATCCTGTGTGCCGGCCCCTTCCCTGAACTCGGCCTCTCACTCCACCCGACGGCCCCCGTCGTGCGACCGTTCGAGACCGCGCTCGAGACATTCCGCAGGCGGGGCCTCCATGACCTCGAGATCGTCGTTCCGTTCGAGGACCAGGCGTCGCCGGCCCTCGAGAAGTGGAGCGCGGCGGGCTTCAGTGCCCGCTCACACGTGCTCACCGATCGGCCCACCAGCGAGCCTCTGGCTCCGTGGCTCGCCGGACGCGCAGGGAACGGTGGCGCGGACGCGATGGTCTTCGACTACGTTGGCTTTTCGTCCGATGCGCTGAGAGAGATCGCCGCCCGGATCGCGATCCCTGTCTTCGACCTGGGGCACCTGGCCCTGGACGCCCTGCAGGAGCTGCTCGACTTGAGGTCCCATCGATGAGCGACACAGGTAACCCCGACCTCGTGGTCCGCGGTGATATCGTCCGGCCAGGGGGAACGATCGTGCGTGACGGCTGGATGTCGGTTTCGGGCGGGCGGATCATCGAGATCGGTGAGACCCCGCTGCAGGGTGCGGAAACGCTCGATGCCAGCGGGCACCTGGTTCTTCCGGGGTTCGTGGACGCCCACGTCCACACGCGCTCGTGCGTCGACGAAGGCATCAGCGCGACGACCCGGGCCGCAGCCGCTGGGGGCACGACCACGATCATCGATATGCCCTTCGATAAGCCTGATCGGCCGGTGAACTCCGTCGACCGGCTGGAATCCAAGGTGCGGGACGTTGACGCTGAAGCCGTGGTGGACGTGGCGCTCTATGCCACCTTCTCGCCCTCGGGTGACCTGGGCGTCCTGATGGAGCTGGCCGACGCAGGTGCGGCGGGCTTCAAAGTGTCGACGATCGAGGTCGACCCGATCCGCTTCCCGCGCATCCCGGATGGTCGATTGTACGAGGCCTTCCAGGTGATCGCCGAAACCGGGCGACCGGTCGCAGCCCACCAGGAGAACCAGGAGATCGTCTTCGCCCAGGCGGATGCGTTTCGAGCCCGAGGAGACACGGCACCGATTAACCACGCGCTGAGCAGACCACCGGTCGCCGAGGCCGAGGCTGCCGGCCGATTACTCGAGCTGGCGTACTGGAGCGGGGCTCACCTGCACATGGTCCACGGCACGATCCCCCGGACCTTCGACCTCATCGACTGGAACCGAAGCCAGGGCGTATCCGCCACGGGCGAGACGTGCCTCCAGTACCTGCTGCTCACGATGGACGCGCTCCGCGAGTTGGGCGGGCGAGCCAAGTGCAATCCGCCGCTGCGAAGCCAGGAGGCCGTCGATGGTCTGTGGGCGCAGCTCCGGGCCGGGAGCGTGGATATCGTCACCTCGGATCACTCGCCGTATCCCCTGCACCGGAAAGAGACGGCGGACATCTTCGACGCCTACGCAGGACTACCGGGGGCAGAGACCCTGGGGCCGCTTCTGTACAGCGAAGGGGTCACAACCGGCCGGATCGACCTGGCCCGCTTCCTCGAACTCGTCGCCTCCGGGCCCGCCGCGGTCTTCGGCCTCAGCCGAAAGGGCCAGCTCGTACCCGACGCCGACGCCGATTTCATTGTCTTCGACCCGGACGCAGAGTGGACGGTTCAGGACGACCAAACCCACTACGCGGTCGGGTGGAGCCCCTACCACGGGCGCGACGTTCGCGGCCGGGTCGTGTCCACCTGGCTTGGCGGGCGCTGCGTCTTTCGTGATGGATCGCTGATCGGCGCACCGGGTGACGGCAGCTTCGTTCGACCAACTCCAACCTGAACCCACGTATCACGATGTCGCTTCACGGCGTACTCCCGATTCTTCCCACACCGTTCACCTCCAACGGCGCTGTGGACGGGGCAAGCATGCGGCGGCTCATCGACTTCGAGCTCGAGGTCGGGGCCCACGGCGTGAGCGTCCTCGGCTTCATGGGTGAGGCCCATCGGCTTGCCGGATTCGAGCGCAGGCAAGTCGTTGCCGACTCCGTCGACCAGGCAGCGGGAGCATTCCCGATCTGGGTCGGCGTGCTGGCCTTCGGGGCTGCCGGAGCGATCGAGCAGGCGCGGGAAGCGCAGGAGCTGGGGGCAGCAGGAGCGTTCGTTGCACCACCCCCGATTCAGAACGACCAGGCGATCTACGACTACTACGCCTCCGTCGCGGAAGCCGTGGAGATCCCCATTGCCATCCACGACTTCCCCGAGTCGTTCAAGACGACGCTTTCGGCACCGCTCATCGCGCGCATGGGCAATGAGATCGACGGGATCGACTACATCAAGGCGGAGGACTATCCCGCGCTCGAGAAGATGACACGCATTCTGGAGCAGGCACCGGATGCCATCGGTGTTTTCGGGGGCCTCGGCGGACTGTACTTCCTCGAGGAGCTCCAGCGCGGCTCCCGCGGCATTATGACCGGCTTCTCTTGGCCGGAGGTCCTGGTCGGCGTATACAACACGTTCCAATCAGGCGATATCGACGGAGCAGCAGCCCTCTTCGACCACTATGTGCCACTCATCCGCTACGAATTTCAGCCAAAGATCGGGTTGGCATACCGAAAGCACGTCTACAACAAGCGCGGCATCATCGACACCACCTTCATCCGGCCGCCAGGGATGCAGATCGGTGACTACACGCGTGCGGAGCTGACCACCGCCATCGACCGGGTCGGGTTCAGTCTGGATCGAACGGGCGTGCAGCCTCTGGTTTCAGGGTAGCGGCGCCTACCCCTTAATGAACGCCACGACCCGCAGTGGACTGCCGCTCCCGTCGACGATCCTGAGCGGAGCTGCCACGACCAGAGCACCCATGGCCAGTAGCTGATCGAGGTTCGTCCGGCTGACCAGCCCCAGCTTCCCTGCGCCGTGCATCCGCGTGCGGTTCGGGAAGTGGGCGATCGAACCCGCCGGCTTGATAACGGCGCAAATGGCCTTGGAGTTTTCGTAGGAAACGGTCACAACCCTGTGCGATCGGGAGTGCCTCCGCGACCGACGAGCTTCAGGAAACCCCCATGGACCGACGGCGTACGTATACGGGGAACACAAACTCTGAGTATCGTGGACATCCACATGGTGATCCGAAACAGTCAATGAATACCGGACTGCGATTCAGCAGTGCTTTCGCAGCCCTTGCGATTGTGAGCCTCTCCTCGTGCGACAGCCCCTCTGATGCGGATCTGAGCCGCAACACACCCCTGCAGTTCTCGGCAATCGCAGCCGGCGGGCGGCACAGCTGCGCTCTCAATGCCGACGGGGTCGCCTTCTGCTGGGGCTACGGGTTCGATGGTCAGACAGGACTAGGACCTAGCGACCTCCGTCAGCGACCACGTGAACTCTTCACCTCGCAGCGCTTTTCGTCGATCAAGGCCGGAAATCGTTCGACGTGTGCGATCGAACGCGAGCGGGCTGGCGTGTACTGCTGGGGCCGTCTCGGGGGCCGTGCCGCCCCGACCCTGATCGAAGGATCCGAAGGCGCTGCAACGATCGCGATGGGTGCAGACCACGCGTGTATCCGATTCGGTGACAACTCCGTTGGGTGCTTCGGTGCGAGAGACTTCGGGCAGCTCGGACCTGGAGCGCCACCGGGACCAGAGCCAGTCTCGGCTGTCGTGATGGTCCCCGGCCTGTTGGCGGCCGGCACGCTGGCGGTCGGACAGCGGCACTCGTGCGCCGTCGATCAGAGTCGCAGCGTATTGTGCTGGGGCATGCACGAGGGTGGCCAACTCGGGATCGGCGTGACGACGGAAGAGTGTCCGATTGGTCCTGAAGGCGAACTGCGACCGTGCGCGTCCCAGCCCGTCCCGGTCGATGCCGGGCCTTACACCGCAGTCGCTGCTGGACTGTACCACACCTGCGCTCTGCGTGTTAACGGCCAAGTCGAGTGCTGGGGGGATGATGACAGCGGGCAGCTTGGGCTCGAAACCGGCGGCACAGAGAGCTGTGACTGGCTAATTGCGAGTGAGTTCGACGCTCGGCCCTGCGCTCGCCGCCCACTGGCTCTGGCCAGTGCGCTCACCCTCGCACAGCTGTCAGCTGGCTACTTCAACACCTGTGGCATCCAAGCCAACGGCCAGGCTCAATGCTGGGGTACGGACAGCTTCGGGCAAACCGGCGGACTGGGACGCCCCGGACGTCCAGGCCTCGTAGCCGGAGACTATCGCTGGGCGGCGATCACCCCGGGTCAGCTGCACGCCTGTGGCCTTACCGAATCCGGGGCAGCGTATTGCTGGGGTGATGGCCAGTACGGGCAGCTCGGGTCTTCGTCCGAGTTCGCTGCGCAGCCGATACCAGTCACGGGCTTCTAGCGAGGCATCGCGCCGTACGCCTCACCCGCCCTCGTCTCCCCCTTCGGCCGCCCCTACCTTGCCGATTCACCGAATTGAGGGCTGTACATGACCACGTCCCGTTTTCAGAAGATCACGCTCATGCTTGTGGCTGCGACCGTGACGGTCGCGTGCTCCCGCGACAGCCCAGCCAGCGCCGATGGTGTCAGCTATTCCGTCGAGGAGGTACCGCTCCATCAGATCTCGGATGATCTCGCTGCGGGCCGTGCGTCATCAGTCGCCGTCACCCAGGGCTACATCGCTCGTATCGAGGCCATGGACGAAGCGCTCAACTCTGTGATCGCCATCGCTCCGGATGCCCTCGATCAGGCCGCTGCCTCCGATGCTCGCCGGACGGCAGGAGCGGCCCGGGGCCCCCTCGACGGTGTGCCGATTCTGCTCAAAGACAACCTGGATGCGATCGGGATGCCGACAACGGCCGGATCGTTCGCACTGGAGGCCAATGTTCCGGATCGTGATTCCGAGGTAGCCCGTCGGTTGCGAGCCGCTGGTGCGGTGATCCTAGGCAAAGCCAACCTTTCCCAGTTCGCCGGCTTCCGGAATACGGCATCCTTCAACGGAAGCACCGTCGGAGGCAGCCCCAGGAACCCGTACGACCTCACGCGCAGCCCAGCGGGTTCGAGTAGTGGCTCCGGGGTCGCGACGGCGATGAGCTTTGCGGCCGGCACCATCGGTACGGAGACCGCAGGTTCGATCGTGGGGCCATCTTCAGTGAATGGCGTGGTCGGTATGAAGCCCACCATCGCGCTCGTCTCTCGCCGTGGGATTGTCCCGATCAGCCTCAACCAGGACTCATCGGGTCCGATGACGCGCTCCGTGCGCGACGCAGCCATGATCCTGGATGCGATCGCAGGTACGGACCCGGAAGACCCGTGGTCAGAGGAAGCAGACAGGCACCTGGACGACTATGTCGGGGCCCTCGATGCCGAAGCACTTCGTGGGACGCGCGTGGGTGTCCTTCGATCGAACGGTCCGGGTTCGGACCGGGTCGCTTGGTTGTTCGACGCTGCCCTGGATGTGCTTTCGACCGAGGGCGCAGAGCTGGTCGAGCTACCAACCGATGCGCTGATCGACCCAAGAGTCGAGATGCGGATCATTCTGCTTCAGGACTTTAAGGTCGATCTCAACGCCTACCTCGCAACGACGCCAGGCGCGGTGTCGGTGCGGTCCCTCGCCGGCCTGATGGAGTTCAGCCAGACCGACCCGCGTGAGCGCATGCACACAATGGACTACTGGGACGACGCACAGGTGACCGAGAACGGCCGCGCGGACCCGAAGTACCAGGCCGCGCTCGCCGACGGTCTGCGCCTGACTCGTGAGGAAGGCATCGATCGACTGTTGGAGGAATACGACGTGGATGTACTGGTTTCGCCCACGAGCTCGCCCGCGTCAGAGATCGAGCCGGACGGGACACCCAGGTCGGGTCCGATTCCGGACGGCCCCCGCGGGACCCGACCGCCAGGGCTCACCGTAGTCGCAGCCGTAGCCGGATACCCGCTGATCTCGGTGCCTATGGGGATGGTCGACGGTCTGCCCGTTGGCCTCACCTTCGCGAGCACGGCGTGGACCGAGGCTCAACTGCTAGGGTTGGCGTACGATTATGAGCAGGCGTCGCAGGCTCGGATGCCCCCAGCGAGGGCGCTGACAGGCGGCTGAGCCCGAGCAAGCGCAACGACGTCAGGCGCCGAGGCTCACGCTCCGTCGATCAAGGTCTCTAGGTGGGCGGCAGCCGCGAGTGCATTGCCCTCCACGTTGTACCCACCTTCGAGTAGCGAGACGAGTCGTCCGTCCGCGAACTCATCAGCCAGATCCATGGCGGTCCGCGTCATGCGTCGGAACGCGTCATCCGTAATGTCGAAGCACCCGAGGAGGTCGTCGCGGCGGCTGTCGAAGCCCGCAGAGACAATGATGAAGTCCGGCCGGAACCGACTCACCGCCGGGAGAAGCGCCTCGTCCCAGGCGCGCAGGATGTCGATATCACGCGCGCCACAGTCGAGATGTCGATTGATGTTGAAGCCGGAACCCGCTCCTTCTCCGGTCAGCGACGGATCTCCCGTACCCGGATATGCCTGCCAGTCATGCGTGGAGAAGAAGAGCACGCTCGGATCTTCGTAGAAGGCATTCTGGGTCGCGTTTCCGTGGTGGTAGTCCCAGTCCAGGATCAGAATCCGTTCGAACCCGTGCACCCGCTGTGCATAGCGGGCTGCAATCGCGGCGTTGCTGTAGAAGCAGAAGCCTTCCTCCTGGCCGGTGTTATTCGCGTGGTGCCCCGGCGGACGGGAAGCGCAGAAGGCGTTCTTCACCGTGCCGTTGGATACGGCCTCGATCGCGCCCAGCGCTCCCGAGACCGCGAGTTCGGCCACCCGCCCTGACACCTCGATCTCACGTACCGACTCGACGTGCTCCATTGTGTGGGCATAACCGACAAACGGGCGTGGGTCATCGAGCAGGTCCAGCCGGACGACTTCGTCGTCGAGCCCGCGCTCGGCGAAGGCCTCCATCATGCGGATCAGCCGCAGAGGCCGCTCGGGGTGGGCTTCACCCTGTCGCAGCGGCAGCACATGGTCCAGATAGCGCGGATCGTAGACTAATCCGGTGCCCGTCGCAGTCGTCTGATCCACGGGGAGCGCACCGGTCACAGCGGGGAACGCGCCCGCTCCGAGGAGGCCCTTGGTGGCAGTACTGATGAAGCTCCGACGGGTTCTCATGATGTCTCTCTGGTAGTGGAAGGCGGGAATTCCAGTGTCGAATCTCTCAGGATTTCTCCTCTTCTTCCGACTCTGAGTGGATGGGGTAGCTGCCCGCGTCACCGCGAAGCGGCTGAACCAGCATTCGGTCAATCCATAGATCCCTGCGGGTCCGGAACTGGTCCACACCGATCGTCATACCTTCATGGGTCTCGCGCGGCTGAGCCGTATAGGTCCCGAGCAGCCGGTCCCACCACGGCAGATTGAAGCCGAAGTTGCTGTTCGTCTCACACTCGTGGATCGAGTGATGGACACGGTGCATGTCCGGAGTCACCACGATCCACCGAAGGGCTCGATCGATCGCCACGGGGATCCGCACATTGCTGTGGTTGAACAGCGACGAGGCGTTGAGCACGACTTCGAAGACGAGCACCGCGACGGCCGGGGGCCCGAGCGCGAGTACGACTCCAAGCTTGAGACCCATCGAGAGCACGATCTCGACAGGATGGAATCGAAAGCCCGTGGTCACATCGAACTCGAGATCCGCGTGGTGCACCCTGTGCACGCGCCACAGGGCCGGGACCGCGTGGAACATCACGTGCTGCAGGTAGATGGCGAGATCAAAAGCCAGGATCGAGATGACGAAGGCGAGCCACCCGGGCGCCTGGATCAACTGGAGCAGACCCCAGCCGCGCTCTTCGGCGACCAGGGCCAGCCCTACGGCCAGAACGGGAAAAGCGAGGCGGACCAACACCGTATCGAGCACGACGATCGTGATATTGTTCGTCCAGCGCAGCAGCCTCGGGATCTCCTGACGTCGACGCGGTGCAGCAAACTCGAGGGCAGCCATCACCGCGAGCACGCCGAAGAAGAACCCCAGACGAAACCCGGCCTCATTCGCGAGCAGCTGCTCGATCACCGGTCCACTGTCCACCACTCCACGGTCAGCCGCCGTGCCGACGACGCGATCGCCCTCAATGATCGTAATCGACTCTCCGGTGGTGCTGAGATAGCCGAGAAGAGTACTGAGCGCCTGGCCCGATCCGATGATGACGTGGTCAAAGTGAGGCATGACCTTACGAGTAGAATGGTGTGTCGCGAGACAAACCTGGAGAGGTGATCCCGGGTCCCGCATCACCTTGCGAGCTGCCCGACCCCGGCGGACTTTCAACATCACGCTCGTCCACCCAGACCGGAAGGGTCTCCATGCGTCGCCTGGCCAACTCCCTGCTCATCCTTGCCGCCCTCGCGACCCTTGCTCCCTCTGCGCAGGCGCAGGCCGGCCGCGCGCTCCAGCTCGAGGACTACTACGCCCTGAACTCCATCAGCGCTCCTCGGCTTTCACCCGATGGTCGCTGGGTCGCGTACACGGTCTCCGCTCGCGTCGAGGAGGACAACTCCACGGACGTCGTAACATGGATTGTACAGGGTGATGGTTCAGGTAATCCGGCACGCGTGCAACACAACAGCCAAGACGTTTCCGAGCCCTCCTGGGCCGATGGCATGCTACGCTTCGAGGATGAGGCTGGTGATCACTGGCTACTGGACCCGAATCGACTCGACGACGCTGCGACCCGAGCACCCGATGAGGAGCTGGAGGGCGTGTTGAGCCCTGACGGGCGCTGGCGTGCCATCGTACGAGACATCCCCCGCCCCGTGCCACCCGCGCCCAATCTGACCGACTTCGAGCAGCGACATGCCGATCGATTCGAAGGTGTGCAGTTCGACTGGTACCCATTCGTGCGCGATGGGCAGGAATTCCCAGTCCCCGATCGCAGCGCGGCGGCCCCGGGCGAGATCTTCCTTGAGCCGGTGGACGGCTCTGAACAGGCCGTGCAGCTCACGCAGCTGGGGCTGCGCCCGGACAACGTCTCGTGGAGCCCTGACGGCCGGATGATTCTCTTCACTGCAGATCCCAACGTCTTCAGTGAGCTCCTTTACGCGCAGACGGATGTCTTCACCGTTGACGTATCCGGTAACCTCACACGACTCACCGAGGACGAGTTCACCTACTCCGGTGTGCGCTTCTCCCCGGATGGCGACTGGATTTCCTACATCCGCTCGTTCGGCACGGACTACATCATCGACCGAAAGCTAGAGCACGGTGGACCTCGTGACCTCTACGTGCGGCCCGTGGCGGGTGGAGGTCAGGTCAACCTGACCGCCGACTTTGATCTTGATGCCGGCACCCCCCGCTGGGCTCCCGATGGCGACCACATGTACTTCTCGACGGGCATCGGCGGCGCCACACACCTCTTCCGTGTATCACCGGAGGGTCGAGCCGTGGAGCAGGTCACGACTGGACTGCGTCGGATTCAAGGCCTGAGCATCGACGAGGACTTCGAGCGCATGGCATACACCGTGGGCCACTTCGATCGTCCACCGGAGATCTGGACCGCAGACATTGACGGCAACAACGAACGTCAACTTACGTCGGTCCATTCAGAGTTCCTCACCGAGGTGTCACCGAGTGGGTGGGAACGCGTCCTCTACGAGAGCTACGACGGAACGCCGATCGAGGGCTTCCTGCTGTACCCGCATGGCTACACCGAGGGGGCGGCCGCTGAGTACCCGCTCATCGTCGTGAACCACGGGGGGCCCCACTCCGCATCCGGCTACGGCTTCAACTTTAAGAATCAGTTCTTTGCAGCGAACGGCTATTTTGTGTTTCTTCCAAACTTCCGCAGCTCAACGGGTTACGGCGATGACTTCAAGTGGGGTACTTGGGGTGCCTGGGGGACCAACGACGGTGAAGATGCGCTCGCCGGTGTTGACTACCTTATCGACGAATACCCCATCGATATCAGCCGGGTCGGCTCCACGGGGCACTCCTACGGCGGGATCCTCACCAATTGGCTGATCACCCGATACCCGGATCGTTTTCGGGCCGCGGTGAGTGGTGCAGGCGCCTCGAACTGGACGAGCAACTACGCACACTCCGACGTCGCGCGGACCAAAGAACTCGAATTCATGGGCCGGCCGTGGGAGCCACAGGCGCAGGAGATCATGATCCGTCAGTCGGCATACCTGAATTCTGGCGGAGTGAAGGCAGCAACGCTCTTCGTACACGGAGAGGTGGATTACCGCGTACCGCTCGAAGGGGCGATCCAGCTATACACGTCACTTAAGAAGCAGGGCGTTCCTGCGGAATTGATTGTCTACGACGGCCAGGCTCACGGGATCCGAGGTCACTGGAACAACGTACACCGCATGATGAACGAACTGCGCTGGTGGGAGGAGTACCTCAAGCCGGTCCGGCCAAGGCTGACGAGCGACCGGTAGCGTCGCGCATGATCCGCACCGATCCCGGCCCCGGGGACCGATCTCGGGCCGAGCTCGTGGATTGGGCCAGAGGGCTCGGGCGGTCCGGGCGGCTCAGTTTGCCCCGGATCGCCGCCGAGCGATCCACCACGCGCCAACGAACACGCCTACACCGATGATCATCACAGTCACCCCGACTTTCTGCATCAGCCAGAAACGATCGGCGAAGGTTACCGCCCCCATCGGCGGACCACCCGGTCCGGGCTGAAAGGACTGAACCTCCCGGAAGCCGAGCCAAGCCCGGCCCACAAGTGCGACGCCGGTCAGGAATACCAGGGCTCCAATGCCATCGAGCAGCCGGCCAATCCTCGGGACGGCGCTCAAAAGGGTCTCCCTTCGAGCAGATCGTGAACTCCAGATACGCTACGCACCCATCAGCACCAGTAGAATCGAGAGCGTCACCACGGACACTCCTGAAGAAATGACCACCACGCTCGCAGCGACCTCTGTCGCAGCCTCATAGCGCGCTCCGAAAAGGTACACCATCGCCCCACTGGGCATCCCGGCCATGAGGACCGCCACGGGGGCCCAAGGGGCCTCCAGACCTAAAATTGGAACAACGAGCACCCAGGCCAGCAGTGGCTGCACAACGAGCTTGATCCCCGTGAGCACCGCGGCAGGTCCTATCTGACCCTCCAGACGGTAACCGGCCAGGGATGACCCTAGTGCAAGCAGGGCACAAGGGATCGCCACCCACACCATGACCTGCGCCGCGGCCTCCACGGGACCAGGCAGAGTCAAACCAAGGAGGTTCGTCACCAAGCCTAGCAGGATGCCCAAAATGATCGGGTTGGCTAGGACTTCGAGGATCAGTCGCGCAATCCGGAACTGGCTCGCCTGCCCTCCGGGCTGCCGAACGGATTCGATCAGAATGATCGAGATGGGTAGTAATGTGGCTGAGTGAACAGAGATGATCAGAAAGACGGGCACCGTCGCCTGATCGCCGAATGCGCTGAGCATGAGGGGAATGCCCAGGAGCACTGTATTGGAGAATCCCGCACCCAGCCCGTGAATCGCCTGTTCGTCGATGGAGAGGTGGAAGAAGAACCGCGCGGAGAGCATTCCGAGCCCATAGGCCGCAAACGCACTCGCGTAGTAGCCGAACAGGAACCCCCACGCGATCTGTGCAGGGAAGTCGATCGTGGCGATCCGATAAAACAACATGATCGGAATCGCCGCGTTGAAGACGAACAGAACCAGCCAGCGCACGCCCGCTTCCCCTATCAGCCCGATGCGCACCAGGACAAACCCGACGGCCATGACCCCGAAGACGGGGGCGATGATGGAGACGAGCTGAGTCAGCGGTCGAAGCTAGCTCAAGAAGATGTGATGCCAGGCGTGCGCTGGTTCAGTTTACCAATGCACTCAAGGCTCCGCGGTTCAGCAGCTGACCCTTCGTCACCACCGCCTCGATCGCGCGAGTGTTCGTGATGTCGTCGAGGGGGTTGGCGGTCAGGAGCACGAGATCAGCCACGCGGCCGGTCTCGATCGTCCCCATCTCACCCTGCAGTCCGAAAAACTCGGCCGGGTGCACGGTCGCTGCCCTGAGGGCCTCGAGTGGAGACAGGCCGGCACGCACCAGGAGTTCGAGCTCGCTGTGCAGGCTGTAACCGGGCGCAGCAAATCCGATGGGGGTGTCCGTACCCGCTCCGATCGGGACACCCGCCTCATGCATGAGTCCAACGAGGAAAAGACTCCACTCGCCGTATGTCAGATCGCGCATGGGGCCACCCTGACCGTTGGCTTCCGTCGCCTCACGCCACTCCTCAGCGGCGTCTGCGGGCAACTTGTCGAGCAGTGTGTCCCAATCGGCTCGCGCGAATGGCGGCATGACGCCGAGCGCATTCAGGCGCAGCGTTGGCACCTGGATCGTATTCATCATCGCGGAGATGACCTCGGCACAGCTGGCCTCGTCGTATGCCTCGACCGCCGGGATCCGCTGCAGATTGTGCAGGCTGGACCGCAGATCCCCCCCTGAGATACCGTCGGGATTAGCCAACCGAGCCTGGCGTTCGGCCACCCACACGTCTCCGTCGGCTACGCAGTCCATCTCGATATTACGTAGGTGCTCGAGGGACTGAACGTGGGGCCCTACGTCGCGTGCGCGCATCGAGAGCGGCACATGCCCATCCATCGGGAGGCCGCGGGCGCTCGCTTCCTCCACCAGCACCTCGAAGATCTCGGGCGTGACCATCTCGTAGATCTTGAGGAAGTCGACTCCGGCCTCGGCCAGCCGGGCAACATTGGCCCTGGCCGTCTCGACGTCGGGGTTCCCGATCCCGAGCGGCGGGCGGCCGTTTCCGTCATAAACCACGTACTCCCCGTCCAGCAACGGGCCGGCGTAGAAGACGCGGGGTGCCGTCGCGCCCTCGACCTTCAGCGGTGCAACCGCAGCCAGCACCGGATCGAGTGGCCCACCCGTATCGCGGATACTCGTGATGCCATGATTGAGGAAGAGCCCGGCCATCGCGTCGGTGAAACGCTCGTCATAGGTGAGGTGGACGTGGAAGTCCCAGAGCCCGGGGATCAGGTACTGCCCGGAACCGTCGACCGTCTCGATCGCGTCAACGGCCTCTCCGGCAGGCATGACAGCGGAGATCAGGCCGTTCTCGACCAGAACAGTCTGTGCCTCGCGGGTCCCGTTGACCGCGTCGATCACGGTCACATTCTCGATGGCGAGGTCAGCCGCAGGAACAGCGCCGCCGCAGGCGGCGAGGAAGTAGAGCGATGCGGCGAACGCGGTCGGACGAACGGATCGGTAAAGCATACCTGTAGCCTGTCTCAGGGATACGACTCGGATAACCTAGGTGTTGGGGACGATCGTCGGCCACGGGTGATCGGCAGCCCGTGGTCCCCCGGAGAGAATCAGGACGCTTGATCCCCCAGAATCTGCCTTGCCGCCAGCCAACCTGGCCCACCCGTCACGCACCCTCCCGGATGGGTACCGGATCCGCACTGGTAGTAGCCGGATATCGGGGTGCGGTACTGGTTCCAGCCCGGCGCCGGCCGATTCAGAAACAGCTGGTCCTCAAACAGCTCACCTGCGAAAATGTTGCCCTCGCTGAGCCCGATCAGACGCTCGATATCGAGCGGGGTGACAACCTCACGATGCAGGATCAACTCACTGAACCCGGGGAAGAACTCCTCGATGGTCTGCTCCACCGTGTTGCCCAGATTGTCGCGCTCGGTCTCCCAGTCACCCTCCGCGAGATGGTACGGCGCATACATCACGAAGCACGACATGACATGTTTGCCCGGAGGAGCCATATCAGGGTCAAGCGTGGATTGCACAGAGCAATCCAGGAACGGGCGGCGGCTGATACGTCCCGCCTCGCAGTCCGCCCAGGCCTCCATCAGGTAGTCGATCGAGGGGCCGAGGTTCGTGAACCCCATGAAAATGTCGTCACGGCCCTCGAATCCCGGGAACGTGGGGAGGTCGGACAAGGCGAAATTCACCTTTGCTGCGGTGCCCTGGAACTTGAAATCCCGGATATGGCCGACGAGATCGCTGGGGAGGTCATCGGGATCGACGAGTCTGAGGAACGTCTGGCGAGGGTCGAGCGCGCTGACGACCAGGTCTGAATCCAGCACCGTACCGTCTTCCAGCTGCACCCCCGTCGCCCGCCCGCCCTCGTATCGGACCCGAGCCGCACCCGCGTTCAGGCGGATGGTCCCACCGAAGCTCTCGTATGCTCGAGCCAGCACCTGGGTGAAGCCTCCGTTTCCACCCTTATGGAAACCCCAGTGCCCGGGCTCGCCGTCGTATTCACCGAGCTTGTGAAATAGCCAGACCAGCCCGGACTCCCGGTCCCGCACGCTGCAGCGGCTCCCGATGATCCCGCTCGAGGCATAGAGTGATTTCACGAGATCGTTCTCGAAATATTCGTCGAGAATCTCGGCGGCGCTCTTCGTCCTGAACGTCTCGAACATCGTCCGAACCTCAGGCTCGAGCTCTTCGAACCAGCCTTTCAGCTCGGCCATCGCCGCGATCTCGGCGGGGTCGTCACTCAGGCTGTTCGGCGGAATCCGGTCCATCCACGGCTTCAGCGCCCGGACCAGCCGTGCAATGATGTGATCGAGGTCCCGAGCGGCTTCGGCGTCGGCGGGTGAGTGACGCGCGATTTCGTGGTAGTTCGCATCCGCGTCTGCGCCCAGCAGGAGGTACTCCCCATCCAGACCGGGCTGGAACGTATTCACGAGCGGCAGCACCATCATCCCGTGCCTCACCAGCTCGAGGTCGTGTACGATCTCGGGGCGCAGGAGGCTGATTGCGTAGGAGAACGTCGTGAACTTGAATCCGGGGACGACCTCCTCGGTGATCGTCGCACCCCCGACGAGGTGGCGCCGCTCGAGCAGCAGCGTGTTCAGCCCGGCCTTCGCCAGGTAGCAGGCGTTCACCAGCCCGTTGTGACCCGCCCCGATGACGATCGCGTCATACCGCTGGGCGTCGCTCACGACCGGCCCTCCTCCGCCATGGGTGCCGTCTTGAGCGCCGGGTTGAAGAACGGCATCCGTCCGACACGGGCGAGCACGTTCTGGGGTCGTCGGATGACCGTGACTTCGAGGTCGACCTCCGTTCCCGGCTCCGCCAGGTCAAGCGGCAGCTTGGCGATCGCGAGGGGTATGCGCAGGAGAGACGAGGTTGTGAAGCTGCTCGCATATCCGGCGTAATCCCACTCCGTGGTTCCTCGCCGATAGATACTCATGGTCGACTCCGAATACACCTCGTGCCGAGGTGGAACGACACCGGCGTCCGTGTACACGCGCTCGTAATCGTGCCAATCGACAGCCAGACCGACCGTGGTCCAGCGGCTCGTACGCTCCTGAAGCTCAGACTCGATCGCGGTGCGCCCAACAAAGTCCCGATCATCGTCAGCAAGCGTTCGAAACATCCATGACCATCCGAGCTCAACAGGCGTCTCACGCTGTTCGTCTACCCACGCAAAGCGCGACGAGTGGAAGTCCGCACCCATGAGAAGCAGGCCTGCCTCGATCCGCGCCATTTTGAGCGCAGTGGTGCCAATCGGCGTGATGTTGTGGCCACGACCCGCGTCCATCACGGCGTCCCATACCGTGCACGCGTCCTGTGCAGGAATCCAGAGCTCATAGCCCAGATCACCGGTGTACCCGGTTCGTGAGACCACCACCGGACATCCCTCGATCTCGGTCCGTACGACGCTGAAGTAACGCAGGGGTGTCGCATCGTCGGTCAGCTGACGGATCACGCCGTGCGCATGCGGCCCCTGCAGGGCGAGGATCCCGAAGGCTCGAGACACGTCCTCGATCTCCACGTCCGCACTCATGTCTCTCGCAACGACGCGGAAGTAACGGAGCGTCGGTTCGGCGGCGGTCAGCCAGTACTCGCCTTCAGCCACCTGCATGATGACACCGTCCTGGAGCACAAAGCCGCGCTCGTCGCACCAGCATGTGTACTGGGCCCGACCGGGCGGACATCCGGCAATGTCACGCGCAAGCACACGGGACAGAAACCGTTCTGCATCCGATCCGGTGACCTTGTACTTGAAGAGCGGAGTCGTGTCGAGAAGCGAAACCGAATTCCGGATCGCGTAGTATTCGGCCGTGAGCGAATACTGGTACTGAGGCGGAACGAGGTATCCGGCCCAGTGCTTCCAGAGCCCGGCCTGGTTCTCGGCTTCGACTCGAGGGTGAAACGGGGTGGTGAGGGGCATCGTCGCCGACGCGTGCGGGGGCGGTCTCGTAGGGCGCCCCCAAGGTATGTCGACGGTCCTCAGACGCCATGGGTCAGCGTGCCGGATATTCTCAGGGATCGCGTCGAAATCGCTTGATTGGATGGGCCACCGGACCTAGTGTCCGGTGGTACGTACACGCGTCCCCGCCGCGGGACGCTCCATGGGCTATCTTGCAGCATGCTTCACAAGCTCGTCCCTCCATTTGGCACGTCAGCTTCTCGGGGCGCCACGCTCGCACTGGCCCTCGCGGCTGCCGGAATCGGGGTCGCAGCCTGCGCCGACCAACCCACCGTACCGATCACGCGAACGGAGGACACCTCGGGTCTGGCTCTGGATGTGGAGTTCCAGCTCCAGCTGTCGCTCATGGGCGTAGACGGGCGCATCGAGGAGCGATTCGCCGAGATGCTGGGCCGCGACATAGACCAGGATCTGGCCGAGACCGGGCGGCTCCTCTTCTTCGACCCGATCCTGTCCATGACGCAGGACAACAGCTGCTCGGGCTGTCACGGGCCGAACGTCAGCTTCAATGACGCAAAGTCGATCTCGGTCGGCGTCGGCAACAACGGCGTGGTCGGACCCAATCGCACGGGTCCGTTCAACCTCCGTCGAGCGCCTACGATCATCAACGCCGCATTCTACCCGAACCTGATGTGGGACGGGCGCTTCGCATCTGAATCGCTGGATGGCTTCGACAACTCGGCAGGCTTCCGCCTTCCACAACCTGAAGGCAACTCCCTGTCTGATCTGGACCATCTGCTGATGGCTCAGGCATTTACCCCCGTCGCAGACCGAATCGAGATGACCGGCTTCGACTTCAAGGGCGATAACGACCAGATCCGAGCGGAGATCACCCGACGCGTCGACGAGGTCGACGAGTACCGGACACGGTTCGCGACCAGCTTCCCAGAGGTCGCGGCAGGTGCCCCGCTCGATTATGAGCATATCGCCCGCGCCCTGGCCGAGTTCGAGTTCACCCTGATTCGAGCCGATGCGCCGCTGGATCAGTACGCACGAGGCGACACGGCCGCGATGAGCCCAGCAGAAAAACGGGGCGGCCTGCTGTTCTTCCGCGACCCAGCGGCGTGCTTCGAGTGTCACATAACACTTGGGTACGCCAACCAGATGTTCAGTGACTTCGAGTCCCATGCGATTGGCGTGCCGCAGATTGCCCCTGTGAACACCAATGCAATCTACGACGGCCCGGGACAGGATGAGGATTTCGGTCGAGAGCGAAGCACAGGCGATTCAGGGGACCGGTATAAGTTTCGCTCCACGCCTCTTCGAAACGTCGCGTACCAACCGGCGTTTATGCACAACGGCGCATTTGTCTGCCTGGACAACGCAATCCGGCACCACCTGGAGATGGAGCGTTCTCTGGCTGAGTTCACGGGCGAACATCTTGAGTTCGGGCTCCGGGCCAAGCGGGGTCCAGACCGACCGATGATTCAGGGCGCGCACGAGATTTCAAGGATCCCTCGAGGAACCCTCAACATCAGTGATTTCGCGGATCTGCTGGCGTTCGTTGAGGTTTCTCTGGCCGACCCCGAGGCGCACCCAGACGCACTGAGGCATCTGATACCATCGACGGTGCCGAGCGGGCTCCCCGTGCACGACTTCCAATACGGCTCCACCGCTCCGGAGTGCCGCTGATCCGGTCGTGATTCCAAACGCGAATCCGGAGCCCTGATCAGGCGTCCCCAGGCCCATTGTCCCACAGCCCGCGCAGGAATTCGTACGTATAGAAGCCGGTCGAATGCCCGTCGCTCCAGACGAACTGCAGGGCATACCGACCCACGTAGTGGATCGCCGACGGATACACGTCAAGGACGACCTGCTCGGGGGTGAGCGTCCTCACGCCGGTCATCTCGTCCACACACCCGGCACACGGACAAAGCAGCCGAAGTTCACGGGGAACGTACTCGGCTGCTACGCCATCACCCCAGACGATCCGAAGTTTGGTCTCGTCTTCGGACGGCCCGATTTCGGACGGGTGGTAACGGGGATCGCGCGCCATCAGTCTGCGAGGCAGGCTGCGAGGGCCCGGAAGGCCGCACCGCGATGGCTGCGTGCATCCTTCTCCTCGGGTGTCATCTCGGCGTAGGTCCGACCCAGCTCCTCATTGTATACATGCGGATCGTATCCGAAGCCGCCCGACCCAACCGGCTCATCCACAATCCGGCCAGGCGCTTCGCCTCGGAAGTACGACGGCTTCGAGTCTGCGTCTTCAACAAGTGCCGCAACGCAGACGTACCGCGCCGTCCGTTCGTCAGCCGGCACCCCCTTGAGCTTCGCCACCAGATGGCGGTTGTTGGCAACGTCGAGTGGCCGTCCATCGAGATCGACAGGGGCCACGCCACCATCCGGAGCGAATCGCTTCGACCGAACGCCCGGGGCACCCTCCAGTGCGTCGACGGAGATACCTGAGTCGTCCGCGACGGTCGGAAGGCTCGACCGTGCCGCGAAGTATCTTGCTTTGGACAGGGCGTTCTCCTCGAAGGTGTTGTAAGGCTCGAGCTCTTCCTCCGCGCTGTCGTATTCGATCCCGGCGTCATCAAGTCCGAGCACCTCCAGATCCGGCACCGAAGCAAGGATCCGGCGGATCTCGCGCATTTTGCCTGCGCTACGCGTCGCAATCAGCAGGCGCACGTCACCCGCCACCCAGTGCGCGTGCCTGAGCCGCGAGCAGAGTTTCGATGCCCCCCATGCCTAGGTCCATCATCTGATCGAGGCCACTCCGCGGGAAGGGATCGCCTTCCGCGGTCCCCTGAACCTCCACCAAACCTCCGCTTTCGGTAGCGACCAGATTCATGTCGACCTGAGCTCCGGAATCCTCACGGTAGTCGAGATCGAGACAAGGCAGCCCGTCCACGATACCGATGCTCACGGCGGCCACCTTCTCCCGCACCGGCGAGCGCTCGACAAGACCCTCGTTCATCATCCATCGGGTGGCGAGCTCGAGGGCAACGCACGCCCCCGTGATCGACGCTGTACGCGTTCCACCGTCCGCCTGAAGGACATCACAGTCAATCGTGACGGTATGCTGCCCCAGGGCCTGCATGTCCGTCACCGAGCGAAGCGAACGCCCGATAAGGCGCTGGATCTCCTGCGTGCGGCCTTTCGGTCCATTGCGTTCCCGCCGCACCCGAGTATGCGTGGCACGTGGCAGCATGGCGTACTCAGCGGTCACCCAGCCGGCACCGCTCCGCTCGCGCCACGGCGGTACACCTTCGGCGACGCTCGCAGTGCACAGCACCCTCGTGTTGCCGGTGGCAATAAGACAGGACCCTTCCGCGTACGGAGCAGGATCGATTTCAATAAGAACCGGCCGTCCCTGATCGGGGCGGCGTCCATCGTGACGCTCAGACATGATTGGTGGGGATCAAGTGGAGGGCTCGTCCGCGGTCTTACGTATCCGGTGAACGAGATCGGTCGTCGAGTACCCCTCGACAAAGGGGATGAGTTCAACCCGACCACCATGGCTCTCGACAGTCTCCCGTCCGACCACGCGATCGAGGTCGTAATCTCCCCCCTTCACGAGGACATCCGGGATGAGAACATCGATGACCGCTGCGGGTGTGACCTCGTCGAACAGGCAGACGTAGTCAACGCATTCGAGGGAGCCGAGCATGAAGGCCCGATCGGATTCGCCGACGAGAGGGCGGTCATCACTCTTTCCGAGGCTACGGGTCGACGCATCGGTGTTCAGGCCGACGACCAGCACGTCGCCAAGCGCTCGAGCGGCAGCCAGATACGACGCGTGGCCACGGTGCATCAGGTCGAAAACTCCATTGGTGAATACGACAGCCTCGGAGCGCGGATGCCCCAGCCGTCGAATCAGCTCGTCTCGACAGATAATCTTGTCCGTGGCCGCGCGCAGGGTCACGACGCCTCCAGGCCCGCCAGAAGTCGATACCCGCGCGACACCAACTCTGCCGCGACGGTCGCACCCAGGCTCGCCGGCTCGTCAAGCGGTCCCGTACGGTCCGAGCGAACTAGCCGATCTCCCGTCGGACTGGGCGCGGCAGCCCAGAGCCGGATCCAGCGGCCGGATGGCTGTGCCAGGCAACCCAGAGTGTCGGTGCCGTGTTCTTCGACCGCGTCAAGCAGTGCAAGCTCGGTGCGGAGCGCAGTCCGGGTCGGCAGGTGATCAAGGGCAGTCGCCTCCGCAATCGGATGCCGGGCGATCAGGGCCAGTGCTCCCTGCCCCGGCTCAGGGAGCCACGCTTTGGGATCTAGTGCTTCCACCGCGGTGTCCAGCAGGCCGGCGTGACGCGCATCAAGCGCACTCATAATGAGCACATCCGGCACGCCGGCAACGAGGCCGTTGTCGCTATCGTCTCCGTTGCGCGTGCGGTCGGCGACCCTCCGCACCTCGGTCGGATCCAGGGTCAACGCGTTCAGATCGGGGCGATGGGCAGCCAGGAATGCCCCACGCCGAGCACCACAGAACCCCACGGTCGCTCCTGAGGGGAGGGCTGCGAGGGACGACGCTCGCCCTTGCAGCGCGACGACGACATCCCGTGTCTCCATTCTCGGCAACACCGCAACCGTGGTGAATCCGTCGAACGCGCTCCCGCGCATCGCCGAGATGCCGACAAGCGCCAGATCGATCTGGTGGTCTCGCAGCAAGGCGAAGGAATCGTCGCGCTCCAACTCACCAACGAAGTCGACGTCCACGCCCGCCTGATGAAGACGGTCGAGAACGTGTCCGCTGCGATCCGCGATGTCGGGGTGCGTAGCCAGCCTGGCTGTCACGTGGTCATGCCCCTTCCCGACCGCCCGAAACGGGCCGGCCGAGAGTGTCGATCAGAAGAGGTAGAACAGGAGGCAGGACGCCAACAACAGCGCGACCCACAACACCATGCTACCCGAAGGCCACGACCGAGCCAACGGGCCCACCTCCCCATGTAACCGATCGAGGGCGCCCAACACGGAGTGAACAAGTTCCATGACGGCCGAGCGGACATACGCGTCGATGCGACCAACAGTCCCACCCACCGTCGTGACAATCCACGGCCCGAGCTTTCGATACAGGACCTCGGCATCGATGTGCACGGCCCGCTTTTCATCCGGATAGACCCCGGTCTTGATGAGCATGATAAAGCCGAGCGCGCCGAAACAGAGCAGCTGAAGCTGTGTCAGGACATGACGGGTATCATACGGATGGTAGTCCATCTCGAACGGCAGAAGCGTGTAGAACGTGCCCGGGAAGACGCCAATCAAGACGCAGAGCACGGCCCCGACCGTCATCGCCACCAGCATGTTCTTCGGCGGTTCCTTGGTGCGGATCCCTGAATCGTGCGCGAAGAACGCAAAGAATGGAATTTTGATACCTGCGTGCTCGAGCACACCAGCGGACGCGAAGAGCATGAAGAGCCACACGATGTAGTGATGCTCTTCGATCGCGGCGACCATGATCATTGACTTGGTCACGAACGCGCTGAACATCGGGAAGGCGGAGATCGCCCCCGCACCGACGATACAGAGCGTCGCGGTCAGCGGCATGGTCTTGTAGAGACCGCCCAGGTCGGTGCCCTTGCTCCGGCCCGTCATCGTCAGAACCGCCCCCATGGACATAAAGAGCAGGCCTTTGAAGATCACGTCGGCAAAGGCGTGGGCGACGGCGCCGTTGACAGCCATGGCCGTCCCGATGCCGATGCCTGCGACCATGAACCCGATCTGGTTGATCATCGAGTAGCCGAGGACCCGGCGCAGATCGTTCTCCAACACCGCGAAGAAGATCGGGAAGAAGGTCATCGCCGTCCCAATCCAGATCAGCTCGTCGAGCCCGCCGAAGCTCCGAGCCAGGGCGTAGACCGCCACCTTGGTCGTGAACGCACTCAGGAAGACCGTCCCGGTCGGTGTGCTCTCCGGATACGCCTCGGTGATCCAGTTGTGCGCGAGCGGGAAGCCCGCCTTGATCCCGAACGCGATCAGGAGCAGCAGCGCCGGCAGGCCCGCCGCGGCCAGTCCTCCACCCTCGTCGCCGTGCAGTTCGCCTGCGACGTGACCGAACTCGATCGAACCAGTCTGGTGGGCCAGCATCAGCGCACCGGACAGCAGCAGTACACCCGACACGACGTGGATGATCAGGTAGCGGAAACCCGTCGCGTACGCCTTGTCGGAGCTCCGCGCCCAGATCAGGAAGACCGACGTGATCGCGAGGAGCTCCCAGAAGACAAAGAGGGTGATGAAGTCACCCGCAAAGACGGCACCCAGAGCGCTTCCGGCGTACAGCATCGCCGAGACATGCTGCAGCGTGGCTGTGGAATCGCCGATGACGTCGTCCTCGCCCACATCGCTAGCCACCGAACCGTCCGGGGTGCCATCACCCAGATGCAGTGCGTAGATGAAGCCGAGGAAGGCGGCGATGTGAAAGAGATAACCGAAGAGCAGGCTGAGCTTGTCTACCCTGTAAGGCTGCAGCGTGTAGCCGAGCAGTTCGAGCGTCAGGTAAACCCGCTCGACGGATTCCCCGATCGCTGACGGGGCCCCAACCTCGGCGCCAGCCGTCATGAAGAGGTTGACCAAGCCGATCAGAGGAACGGCCAGAACCACGCCCTTTCGGATTGTGCCCTTCGTGACAGCGACGACGATCGCCCCGATGAAGAAGAGGACGAACGGAGGCATGCTACCGAGCATCCGTCACCTCCCCGTCGTTGGTGCTGTGGTCAGACGCCGACCCGTGGTCGCCATCGTGGCCATGGGTTGATACGTGGCCGGGGTCCGCGGCCGGGTCGTACGCGCCACCGCCCTCGTAGTAGTCCTCCGAGCGGATGAGGAGCGTCCGCATCGGCCGCGCGAGCAGCACCAGAAACCAGAATGAAATGAATCCATAGAGCGGATACACGAAGAAGCGCACGCGGTCTTCGAGCGGATGTGGATGCGCGTTCTCTGTGCCCATCAGGACGAATTCCGCCAGGAAAAGCACCCCGCAGATCACGTAGAAGATCATGAAGAGCCGCTTCACAATATCGGGCTTGTCCATCCAGCCGACTGGCTCTTTCACCTCGTGATGCCCGTGACTCATTGAGCACCTCCCGCGACAACCATCTGCATCAGCTCGTAGAACAGGTCCGGCCAGAGGAAAAGGCCCATCGTTGCAGCAGCCGTGATACAGATGGCGATCAGCGACGGCGTCGGCGACTCGTGGATGCCGTCCTTGTGGTGCGCATCCTCCAGCGGTTTGAAGAAGAATGCCTTCACCGGCACCTCGAGCAGGTAGTACAGACCAAGCAGCGAGCTGAGCATCAGAACCGCGAGCAGGCCCAACTGGTCCGCTTCGAGGGTGCCCATACCAAGGAACCACTTCGACCAGGCGCCCCCCGCAGGTGGCAACCCGATGATCGAAAGTGATCCGATCAAGAAGGCCCCGAAAGTGATCGGCATGGTCCGGCCGAGCCCGTGCATGCGGCTGATCTTTTTCTCGTGCGCCGCGACCATGATGCCGCCGGCCGCGAAGAAGAGCGTGATCTTACCGAAGGCGTGCATGGCGATGTGCATGCCACCCCCGATGATCCCCATTTCGTTCGCCAGCATCGCGCCGAGCACGATGTAGGAGAGCTGACTGATGGTCGAGTAGGCCAGTCGTGCCTTCAGGTTGTCCTTCTGAAAGGCGACCAGCGACCCGAGGATGATCGTCGCCGCTGCTGCCCAGGCAAGCCATGTAGTGGTGGTCAGGGTCTGCAGCAGATCGATCCCGAAGACGTACACGGCGATCTTGAGCACCGTGAAGACACCAGCCTTCACCACGGCCACGGCATGAAGCAGCGCAGACACGGGTGTCGGCGCCACCATCGCGGCCGGTAGCCATCGGTGGAACGGCATGAGGGCTGCCTTCCCGACCCCGTAGACATACAAGACCAGGATTGCGCTCAGAACACCTGTGGAGGCCGTGCCGGCGAGAATCCCGCCTGTCCGGAAGTCGAGCGTGCCGGCCAGGACCCACGTCCAGATAATCGCGACGAGTTGCAAGCCGACCGAGGTCGTCAGCAGGATGCCGAGATAGATCCGACCCGACTTCTTCGCCTCCTCCGTCTGATGGTGCGTAACCAGCGGCACCGTGCAGAACGTCAGGAACTCGTAAAAAACAAAGAGCGTGAAGAGATTGCCGCTGAACGCCACACCCATCGCACCCGCGATCGCAATGGCGAAGAAGAAGAAGAACCGGGTCTGGTTCTCTTCCTGATGTCCGCGCATGTAGCCGATTGCGTAGAGCGATGTGATCGGCCAGAGGAAGCCGGCGACCAGCGCGAAAACCATGCCAAGCGGTTCGACCTCGAACGACAGCCAGACATCCGGAACGATCTGCACAATGTCGAGCCGTGGAGTCTCGCCCGCCCTGACCAGACGCAGCAGGGCCAGCACGTGGGCGAACGTGACAACCCCCGTCACCAGCGTTGCCGCCTCGCGCGCGTTCTCATTTTTGCGCAGGAGGAGTACCAGGCCCGCGCCGACAACCGGCAGCAAAACGGTAAAGAGGACGATCATCCCCGGGTCGCCCATCACGGCATCACCCCCAGGAGTGTCTCGGCTGCACTGATCGCGACCTGGGACGTCGTACCGGCGTCGATCCCGAACCAGAAGCTCGCTGCGACGAGCGCCCACGTCGGAACGAGCAGGCTGAGCGGCGCCTCCTGGATCTCGTCCTCGTCCTCTCGCCGCTCAAAGTACGCGACCTCGATGACCTTCCAGATGTAGATCAACGCCATCAGCGACCCCACCATCACGATCGCAGCCACGAACCAGCTCCCCTGAGCCAACGCCGCCTGTACCAGGTACCACTTGCTGATGAACCCGACGGTCAGCGGGACACCGATCATGCTGAGTCCAGCACCGACGAAGGCCGCCATCGTCCAGGGCATCGCCTTGCCCAGCCCCTTCATGTCTTCGATCCGGACCGATCCAATCCGATACATGACGCAACCCATGGCCATGAAGAGTGCGCCCTTCATGAGGGCGTGGTTGAACAGATGGATGATGCCGGCCGCGACGCCGAGCACCGAGCCGAGACTGATACCGAGCACCATATAGCCGATCTGCGCGACCGAGGAGAACGCCAGCAGCCGCTTCACGTTGGTCTGATAGATCGCGACCAGGGACATGGCCAGGATCGCGACCAGCGCGAGTGGCATCAGCACCATGTCGAGCTGCATTCGGTCGAACGAGAACTGCTCGCCGAACACAGTGAAGAAGAACCGCATCAACAAGTACACCATCACTTTCGTCGACGTCGCCGCCATGTAACCGGTGACGGCAGAAGGTGCGTAGGTGTAGGCGTTGGGAAGCCAGAGGTGCAGCGGAAAGAGGGCGAGCTTGAGCGTCACTCCGACGGTCAGGAAGGTGAACGCCACCGCAATCGTCCGATCCCCTTCACCGGAGGCCCATACCTCCGGAATCCGCTGCGCCAGGTCCATCATGCCCAGCGTACCCGTCATGACGAAGAGGAGGCCGATCCCGATCACGATGAACGTCGCGCCCACCGACCCCATGATCAGGTACTGGAAGGCCGCGGTAAGGGCCCGACGATCGTGCCCAAGGGCGATCATCGAATACGCCGAGAGCGAGGAAATCTCGAGGAAGACGAAGACGTTGAACACGTCGCCCGTGATAGCGATGCCCAGCAGTCCACACACGTTCAGCAAGAAAGCCGCGTAGAAGAGCGCATGGCGATCTTCGGAGATTTCATCAGCGACGCTGACGCGCGCGTAGATCACCCCGACGGCGGCGATGCTCGTTACGATCACCGTCACGAAAGCACTCACCATATCGATCCGGTACTCGATCCCGATCGGTGCCGCCCAACCTCCAAGCGAATAGACAATGACCCCTTCGGTCATCACCCGCCGCAGGAGCTGGACCGCGGCACCGAAGGCGAACCACGAGCCACCCGCAGCGACGACCCATGCGGGGCCGGACCGATTGAGCAGCGCCGCGATCGGCGCCAGCAACATCGGGACGACGACGAGGAGCGCAGGAAGGTTCTGACTCACCTGGCGTTGTCCTTTCTGGCGATCTCGTCTTCTTCGATCGTTCCGTAGGCTTCGTTGATCCGCACCACGAGGCTCAATCCGAGCGCGAGCGTCGCCACGCCGACCACGATCGCCGTGAGCATCAGCACGTGCGGGATCGGGTTCGAGTACAGCACCTCGACCGCAGCGTGTCCCGCGTCGACCGCGACCTCACCACCGTGATCCCCAGACTCCATCAGGATCGGCGCGGTCCCTCCGGTAATCTTCCCAATCGAGACGTACATCATGATGACGGACGTCTGGAAAATGTTCAGGCCGATGAGCTTCTTCACGAGGTTGTCCCGGGAGATCAGCGTGTAGAAGCCGACCATCATCAGGACGATCACAGCCCAGTAGTTGAAGAGAGTGAAGGAGATCATGTGTCGATCCTCCTTCGGCCCGCGAAAGCGTAGAAGAGCGCGACCATGACCCCAAACACCGTCACCAGCACGCCGAGTTCGATGCCGATAATGCCGTAGTGCTGACCGTGCGTCGGGTCGTGCTCAGGATCGAACAGGTAGCTGTAGTTCAGGAACTCGCCGCCCCGGAACATCGAGAGGTAGCCGACACCGAGATAGATCACTACCCCCATCGCGCCACAGATGTAGGCAACCTTGGGCGGCATGACCTTGATCGCGTTACCTAGCCCGAAGACGAGCGCGTAAAGCACGAACGCCGCGGCGAAGATCACCCCGGCCTGAAAGCCACCGCCCGGCCCGTAGTCCCCATGGAACTGAACGTAGAGCGCGAAGATGAGAATGAACGGGCTCAGGATCTTGGTCCCGATCCGGAGGATTACGCGGTCATCCATCCGCGCCCCCTTCCGTGCGGGCTGGCCCGTCTTTGACCGTCTCGTCGGGCCCCGCGTCCCCCCCGAACTTCGCGACCATATCCTCACGCGTCGTCCCGGCCTTCACGGTGTGCCATTGCCCTGCATGAAAAATCCGTTTCGGCAGTGGCCCACGTGACAGCAGTAGCAGAACCCCCACCATGGCGGTGAAGATCACAGCCGTTTCACCCATGGTGTCGTAGCCCCGATAGGAGCCAAGCACCGAAGTCACAACGTTGGGGATGTGGCCGATCTCTTCCTCGGAGTCATGGATGTAGTGGGCCGCCACATGCTTGTGTGCCGGGTTATCCGCGCCACCGAACGGAGGAATCTCCGCCGTTCCATAGACGAGGATGCCACCCGTGACCAGGACCACGAAGAGCGGAAGAATCGGCTTGTGCGTCGGCGCCGATTCCTTGTAACCCACTAGCGCGAGTGTGCCGAGCATCAGCACCGTAGATATCCCCGCACCTACAGCCGCCTCTGTGAACGCCACATCGACCGCATCCATGACGACGAAGAGACCGGCCGACAAGAGGCTGTAGATTCCCGCCAGCATCACGGCGACGAAAAGATTCCGCGTCCGGATCACGGCGATCCCAGTGATGGCAAGCAGCACCAGGAGCACGACGTCGACGAGTTGAACCATGGTTTCGGTCATTCGTCACCGTCTCCCGGTGCCGTCCATGGGGCGACACCTCCAGCCAGACCGGCACGGGCCAGCGCGTGTGACGCGATGGGGCTCGTGAACAGCAGGAACACGTAGATGAGAACGAGGCGGAACAGAACAAACCACCAAGTGGACTCGCCATGCAGGATGCCCTGAACGGTCTGCAGAACCATGCCGAGGATGAGGAAGCCCGCCCCCATCGTGTCGGTCATACCAGCCGCGTGCAGCCGCGTGTAGATGTCGGGCAGGCGAAGCACCCCCAGGGTCCCCACAAGCATGAAGAACAGGCCAGCCACGATCGAAATCCAGCTCAGTGCATCGAGTGCCATGTCCATCACTCGGCCTCCCGATGCACGCGACGAGTCAATCCGAGATCTCCGAACTCGAAGAACTTCAGGACGGCGATCGTGCCAATGAAGTTGATCAGCGCATATACGAGCGCCAGGTCGAGGAACTCAGGCCGTTCTGTCAGGAAGCCCAGCGCGGCGATCAGCAGCACCGTCTTCGTCCCGAACGTGTTCACTGCGAGCACACGGTCATAGACTGTAGGGCCGAGTAGCGCTCGAACGAGCGCCATCGACATCGCGACGAGAATGCCCAAGGTGGTGGCAACAAACATCGGGTCAGCCCCCCTCTACCCGGGAGCAGCGCATGTCCATCGCCTGCTCTTCATCCGTTTCGAGGTCAGCAGCCCGAAGCGCATGGATCTCGAACTCGTTGCCATTCACGCCAGTCGTGATCGTCCCGGGCGTCAGGGTGATCGAGTTCGCATAGATGGCCCGTCCGAGATCCGTCTTCTGGGAGCCGTGGAAGAGCACCATGCGTGGACTGATCTTTAGCGTCGGGCTCAGAATGACCCTCGCCACCTCGATGTTTGCCACCAGGACCTCTTTCAGGAGCCACGGGAGGTACATCATCATCCGCAGCGCTGACTGCAGTGGCACGCCCTCTTCGTCGATTAAATCCATCCGATGGGACAGATACACGACCAGCACGCACGATCCTACTCCGAAACCGAGAAGCATGGGCGTGTAGTGGCCGGACAGTGCCAGCCAGAAAGCAAAGAGTGTCGCGCCCAGTCCGAATGCTCGGAGCAACCTGACTCCTAACCGTGATTTCGTTGAAAAGGCGGAGGGCGGCGGGGCCTTCCGGGAAAAGACGGGGCGAAACTACCAGTTGGACTGAGCCCCGTCCACTATCTCCTGAACGAGAAGCTCGATCGCCCGCAGGCGCCCCCCATCCTCCGGCGATCCTTCTGGGAATTCGCCCCGCGCCGTCACGCTGCTTGACTCCCATAGAATCACATTTTCGACCAGGTCGACGATCTCCACGCGAACGGAAATGTTCACCTGGCGCTGGAGAACCGTCGCCGCCTGGCCGGGCTGGCCGGCGCGGTAGTTGGGCGCCACTACGTCATACTGAGTGATGGAGCCCCGAACGATCGCATCCGCGATGTCTGCGCCAGCGGTGCGGATTCCCAGCGCACCCGGGAGACGCTGGAGGAGCTGATCGTACAGCTCGCCGGTGAGTTCGAAGCGTGTGGTTTCGTTGTCGAACGGTTCGATCGCGATCGACTGCACGTGGGGCGGTGGAAATGAACCGGCTACGAACGAGTAGTTGCAGCCAGAGGGAATCACAGTCACCGCGACCGCAAAGACCCGAAGTCCGAGTCGAACCCGACGCACTCGCGACCTGCGGTCGCCTGTCATGATGCTCATCCCTGAATCTACTGCGCCCGAGGGTCCCAGATGGAGGGGTCGAACGACTGGGCGGAGATCACAGCAGTTCGCGTGATCTTGAGTTCGCGGAAATCGACGAGATTGCGGTACGTCGCCTCAGCCGGATACATGCCATCATCAGCAGCCGTCAGGCGCACCCACTGAACGACGGACGAACCCTCGAGCATCTCCAAGGCTTGGACCCGATCGTTGGCGACTTCGTAGTGAAGCGCCAGGTCGTCGGGTCCTGCATAGCGAAAGCGGCGGGCACCTCCCTCGAGCTTTTCTCCTCCGGCGAGTCGGGCCGAAGCAAGCGGTCTGAACACCCCCAGCGTGGCCCACATCAGCTCGACAGGCGGAAGTACATCATCCGGAGCTCCGTATGGCAGCCTGAGTTCATCCTCCACCAGGGCCGCGGATACCACGCCCTCACCATTGTCGAGGAACAGGTCGAGCCGGGCCCGGAACGGTGGCTCTACCCGAGCGATGCCGATGCCGTCAACGCGGGACCCGGCCTCGTTAAGCTCCCAGCGGAACTCGATCCGGGCCGTTTCGGTCAGCCGGGTCGCCTCTCCAACAGACTGTGCTGCACGGTCCGGCGCCGGGATGGGACCGATGGCCACGGGTCGATTCGAGCCACACGCAGTCGTCATGAGGGTCAGCAGCGTGACGCCGCTCGTCACGATTCGGCGGGAACGGCAACGTCGCTTGGTTGTCATGACGGCCTTACCCCTTTGAGGGGCTGACGGTTCGCGTTCACTTTCTCCCGTGTCTACGCTGAAACCCGTTTTCGTTGCCTCGGACGTGCACTACGGCGCCGCCCCTCCGGCCCACCAAGAGGCGTTTCTTGACTGGCTCGACCATGCCGCGTCGGAGGCGTCGTCGATCCTGATCAACGGCGACCTGTTCGACTTCTGGTTCGAATACCGGTGGGGCACCACACGAGGGTATGAGACAGTCCTTGCTCAGCTCAGAGATATCGTCGACGCCGGAATCCCTACCACCCTCATGGGCGGCAATCACGATTGGTGGGGTGGTCGCTACCTGAAGGAAGAGATCGGGCTTGAATTCCTCGACGAACCGACCACACGCCCGCTCGCCGGACTCAACACTCACATTGCTCACGGCGACGGACTCGGCGCCGGAGACTATGGATATCTGGTACTCAAGAGCATCCTTCGATCGCCATTCACGAAGTTCGCCTTCGGCCTGCTTCCGGTGGACGTCGGGGATCAGATCGCCGGCGGTGTCTCCAAAACTGAGAATCGCTGGGATCAGTGGGGGTCTCGTCAGAGGGCACGATCGGACGCCCTAGAGGCGTGGGCGCTCGACCGGATGGCAGAACACAGGGAACTCGACCTGATCCTCCTGGGTCACACGCATTTACCTCTCGTGCGCGAGCCCGAGCCAGGGCGCTGGTACGTGAATACAGGAGACTGGGTGTTTCATCAGAGTTACGTGGTCCTGCAGGCCGGTTCACCTCCGCAGCTCCTCGACTGGAGAGATCGTTGAAGCTGGCAGAGCGAGGCCAGAGATCGCCTGGCTCCGAGAGGCCCCTCATCGTAATGATCGTCGGGGTGGGCGGCGTACCGGCCTCATTTCTAGCGCTCGCTGCCCTGGCGGCCCTTCTCTTCTCCGCCTCACCACTGCGTGCCCAGGTCGTTCAGCCACCGGCAACTGCAGACACCGACGTCGTTCTCCCACCCATCGACGTGTCACCGGGGGGGGTATTTCTGCGAGCAGCGCTCGTCCCCGGGTGGGGCCACGTCGCGATTGGTTCCTACACCCGGGGAGCCTTCTACTTCTCGGCACAGACCGCGACGGTCTACACGCTGCTCCGCGCTCGCACGCGTATCGGGACAGCCCAGGACCGTGTGCGCCTCACAAAACAGGTGGTCCTAGCCGAACTCGCGTCGGCCGGGGTTACCGATCCTGAGGCTATCCAGCAGGCCTTAAACGGCGATGAACGGTTGAACGGAGTGCGGGGGCTTCTCGAGGCGAGGCAGGAGCAGCAGGAGGACCTCGTGGCTCTGGGCATCTTCCTGGTGCTGCTCAGCGCAGCCGATGCCTACGTGTCGGCGCATCTCGCGCGGTTTCCGGACCCCCTGGATCTGGAGACCAACGTGTCTTCCGAGGGCGCGGTGGAGCTCGGCTTCCGAGTGGCGCTGCCGAACTAGTCGGACCGCTGGCGGGAACGTGTGGGAATCGAACCCACCCACCCGGGTTCTAGCCGGGCTGCACGGTTTTGAAGACCGTCGAGGACACCAGTCCCCCTCCGCTCCCCCGGATCAGCGCGCTCGAGGCGAACCGGATTCTAGCGGAGTCACGAGACACCGTCGAGTCGTTGACGACCTGGCTCATGCGCCTGGCATGCGCAGGAGCAGATGGTCAGTCCATTGAAGAACCCACCCTGATGAAAGAGCCCACTCTGAACATGCACTACATCACACATATCGTTTCTATGTAACGGTATACATTTTCAACTTCGCGTAGATTCGAGATCGTGAAATCGTAGAATAAAGTCGGCGGCGGATCACGCAAAAGGGCACAGCCATAGATTTTTCAGAGCAGGTCGTACTTCACCGTCCGAATCAGGACCTAGGGTCTTAGGTTCCCACGTCCCCATCATCGGACCAGCGTCGGGCGATCTCATCGAAGCTCTGGACGAGTTCGGCGCGAAGCTCTCCAAGCCGATCGTGAGCATCTGGTCGTCGGCGCACACGCAGAAAGACTCTGACGTCTTCGCGAACGGCCGCCTGCCGCGCACGCCACGTGATCGCCGCAAAGCCGAGGATCGGGGCTCCAATGGCGACGACCCATGACCCGGTCATCCCCATCGTCAGCAACAATGTGACCCACACCATGCCGAGCCAAGACGGGAAGGTAAAGAACCCGACCCCTAACTTGTACGTTGCCAATTGGTCATGCTTGGGCTGTACGCGTCTCGCCACAAATCGAGTCAGCAGATAGGGAGGCGCCCAGAAGAACGCTCCGACAACCGCAGCCGGCAAAACGAGGATCAGCATGAGCAGCTGGCCGGCCGCGTATCTGGCTACGGCGCCCGGTCGATATCGGCGAGGGACATCACCCTCACGGACGCCCAGTGCCGTAACCATGCGCTGGTATCGTCGAACTCCGGCGCGAAGCTCCTGCGCACGCTCGGCATCTTCCGCTCGAAGCCGAGCATAGGCCCGGGCGAACGCTCTCATGCGCGGGAGGCGCTCGGATAGCTTCTGACGCTCTCGCGGTCGGGCCTCACCCCTCTCGCGAACCCAGATCCGCTCGGCCAGATCGACCAACTCGCGATCCTCGCTCATTTCGACCTGAAGCGTCACCTCCAGCAGAGCCTGCCGGATGTCGTCCGTCAGGCTTCGGGCGGTAGCTCGTTCGTCCTGCTCGTATTGCTCACGATAGGAGGCGACCTCGATGGGCTCGCCGTAGGCCGCCACGGCACGCCCTCGGAAGAAAGGCTTCTGCTCATACGTGAGGCCGACCGGCTGCACCTTCACCCCAAGCGTCCACCCCGCCCGATCCTCCGTCATGAGCGCAATCCTGGCGGCCCCAGTGCGCAGTTCAGACATACTCGGTTCGGAGTGACTCCGACCCTCCGGGTAGATCTGGACAGCTTCGCCGCCCGTAAGTGCCTCAATCGCAGCACCGAAGGTACGGGCATTCATGTGCATCTGGTCCGGATAATCCTGCTTCCGATAGACCGGCAGCCCCCCAAGTCCTCTCAGTACCGTCCCGACCACAGCCTTATCGAAGAGCGGTGCCTTCGCCAGAGGTCGTGCGTGCCGCCCTCCTGTATGGAAGACGAGGAGCGGGTCCATCAGCGAGTTCGGGTGATTCGCCGTTACGAGAACGGGCCCCGGTGCGAGACCCGGACCCGTCCGTTCTACGTGATAGAACACCGCTACCGCCCACCCCACCAGTCTCCTAATCAATGTGGGTAGCATGCGGCTCCTTCTTTCAACTTCAGGTGATCAAACGCTCCGCGTCGATCGGCTCCAGTCCTAGCTCACGCAGCAGTTCGTTCAGCCTCGCCAGGTCCTGCTGAATGACCAGATCCATCTGGTCCAGCTCACCGTCCAACTCCGTCGACAGCGTCTCGTAGACCTGGTACGACTGGTCTGTTGGCCGGTTTTCGGCGCCTTCTACGAGGTTTTGCAGGGCAGCGATCTTGTTGTTCAGCTTGATGGGGTAGTTGAGCGGATCCTGGTTCGACTGGTTTTGAACCTGGTAGACCTCGCCCTCCACCTCGCCCAGGCGATCGCGGACGGTGCCGCCGAGCTGAGCTAGTTCGGCATTGTCGTTCTGCTCGATCCGATCCTCGATCTGCGCCTTGATGGAGCGCATGCGGAGCACGGCCTCGTTGGCATCCGTCACCCGATCACGGATCTGGATCGCAAAGTCGAAGCGCTCCTGTAGGTCATCCACCGTAACCCCACCGGCCACCGCCCTCGGGTTCATCCGGATCTCGAAGTCCTGTGTCATGTCCTCACCATCGACGGTGAGCCGGACCTGGTAGTTACCCGGCAGCACTGCAGGCCCCTGGTTTCCAGCAGCCCAGAAGATCCGACCTTCGAAATCCGTCCATCCCTCGATGCGCATATTCCAACGGAATCGATTAGAGCCGGAGGTCAGACCAGGAGCCTGATTACCACCACCCCCGAACGGGTTGAAGCCCTGCTCCTCGTCGTCCTCTTCCTCGTCTTCCGCGGCTGATGCCTCGTAGCTCGCCAACACGTCGCCAGAGCCGTCCATGAATTCCAGCATCACATGGTCGGCATCCTCCGCGAGGATGTAGTCGATGCTGACCGCGTTGTCGAAGCGGCGGACTGGATCTTTCGGATCGAAGAGCCAGAAGTCTGCACTGGCGACCGCATCGGTCATCTGACGAAGCGGCCCGATGCTGCGCATGACCCAGAAACCGCGGCCGTGCGTCCCGATCACCAGGTCGTGGTCTTCAACGACCAGATCCGAGACCTGAGTCACCGGAAGATTCATTGTCAGAGGCTGCCAGGAGACTCCGTCGTTCCAGGAGACGTAGACCGTCCGTTCGGATGCCGCATACAGCAGGCCCGGACGGGCAGGATCCTCTCTCACGGCGCGGATGAAGTCGTCTGCCGGGATACCAGCGACGATCTTTGTCCATGTCTCGCCGTAGTCCTGAGTCTTCCAGATATACGGGCTGCGATCGTTGTCGACGAGGTACCGGATCCCCGAGACGTACGCCTTGCCCGGCGTATTCGGTGATGCCTCAACGGTATTGATCCGGATAAAGTCCGGTGCATCACCAGGGGTGACGTTTTCCCACACAGGGGAAGCCGCACGGGCATCACGCGTCACATGTACATAGCCATCGTCCGACCCCGACCAGATCACGTTCGGGTCGTGGGGTGACGGGGCAATCGCGAACACTGTCGCGAAGGTCTCCACACCGGTCTGGTCCAGGGTGATCGGACCGCCGGACGGTCCCACGGTCACGGGCTCGTTCCTCGTCAGGTCCGGAGAGATCTGTGTCCAGCTCTGACCTTCCGTCGTGGTCTTCCAGATCTTCTGCGTACCCGTGTAGAGAATGTCAGGATCGTGCTTGTCGAAGACGATCGGAAAGGTCCACTGGACCCGTTCCCGAAGGTCCTCGGCCGACTGACCCATTGGATTCTCGGGCCAGACGTTGATCGCCCGTCCGAAGCCGGTGTTGTGGTCATAACGCGACAAAGAGCCGCCGTAGCAGCCCGCATAAAAGATGTCGAGTTCCACCGGGTGCGGCGCGATGTAGCCACTCTCACAGCCACCGACTGCATAGTAGTAGTTGCTGCCACCACCAAAGCCCCCAGCCGCGGACAGGTGACCCCATCCGCCGGAGGGCGTGCACGCGGTCGAGTTGTCTTGCTGAGCGCCA
>Ga0209631_10000829_pt1 | contig 41354 bp, 37 predicted proteins | sample COG_08_FD_184752 | JGI IMG/M metagenome (GOLD analysis project Ga0209631, IMG submission 184752) | Pelagic Microbial community sample from North Sea - COGITO 998_met_08 (SPAdes) (version 2) | ecosystem: Environmental > Aquatic > Marine > Neritic zone/Coastal water | place: Helgoland, sampling... | reverse complement strand
ACCGGGAGGCGAACACTCCATTTGCGCTTCCTCTTCGCTCGACGCCTCTATGATCACAACATACGGTCCGTCACCACTCCCTCCGCACACGCAGTTGTATTCCTTTTGACACGAGATCAATCCCATGGTGATCAAAGCGAGTCCGATCCAACTTGTTTTTGTGTGGCGCATTGGGTGGGGTTTGTTGGGGTCTTTAGTCCATAATTACGAAAAGCAATCGATTCGTTTCACAGGCATCAGACATGCCGATACTATGACTTCCTAAAGTTATTTTACGCTCATACACACGAACTCACTGTGTCGATTTTCGCCAGTTCTTTCTCAGGACGGGCCGATCAACGCAGGTTTCTCCGAAGGAAGGCTCTCCCGAATAGTGGCAATATTTTTCCGGGTATTCGCCGTCACCGAACTGCACCCAAGAACCGAACGCCCGTTCGCTCAATGGTCGAGTCACGTCAAAAGGAATGGGCTCGCCTGTTCGCACGCAGAAACCAGGTTTAGTTGATCTTTTTTGTTTGGGTTTGCTATCTTTTTTCGCGGTCTTTTGAACCGGGGCTATACGCTCATTTTCTTCCTTTCTTTCCTCCGCTTTTCTCTCACGAGTGCTACGAGGCTTTCGGTGCGATTCTGAAGCCTTTGAAGATCCTTGAATCGGTATTTCATCCACGAGTGTTTCGGATCCCACAAATTCCTCTCGAAGTCCCAACATGGCTTTTTTGAATTCAGCCTCCCGGTTGAAAACCACTTTGGCCTCATCAATCACCTCATTGAAATAATTCCAACTTTCTGCATCCAAACCACTTCTGCGTATCGACCCCTTGACCGACTCCACACCCACTTCAATATTGTTGTTTTGCGAATAATCATACAAGTTCATTGAGCTCAACAACGAACGAGATTCATTGGCATAGAACTTCGCATGCAACCGCTCATCGTAAACAATTTTGATGTTGGGCATCTCCTTCAAGAAGAGCAAAGCTTCGCTATCAAAACTCTTGTGATACTGTCCATCACTCTTTCCAAAACATATGATTACACGGCATTTCGGCCTCTTTTTCAACGCCTTCAAACCGTCCAAATAGCGGTGATTCAACTTGATGAATGGACTCACAAGAATAAGCCACTGCTCTGCCTCGAGAATTATGTTTTCCACGGAGGCGTTGAGAGCGTGGCCGGTTAAAAAATCTGACATGTAATTTATATAGAAACAACTCCTCGAATGGAATAAATCCCCCCTCATGGCAAGTCGTATATTTAGCAAGTTATGAAGTTTACAGAACTCACAGAAGCTCACCTGGAGGCATCCATTGAAAATATGGACAAGAATGGAATTCTGACAGGATTTCAGTCGGCCGATTATGACGTGGTGTATAAGGGCAACCGATACCCCCCCAAACTCGTCGTTTCCGGTGCTTATCAAATTGCACATGGTGAATCCATTGATCACAATGACTTTTCTGGAGGAAAGAACACCCCCGCATTTCGCATTCTAGAAAAACATGGATTTACAATCGAGCAAAAGCCCATTTCGAGCAAATCAAGAAATGTTTGGTTAATCGCTCCCGGGGAAGGAGGAAGCATGTGGGAAGAATGGCTGGATAGGGGCTACATATCGATTGATCTGCAAGTAGGCCGACTGACTGATTTCGATGATGTCGATTCAATTCGCGAGGCAATTAGCAAACGATACAACAACCTCAACCCCATAAATGATGTAAAATCTGGCACTGAATTTCTTTCGGAAATGAAGATTGGAGATTGGGTTTTAGTCAAAAGAGGTCGAAAAGAAATCTTAGGATTTGGAGAAATCTCTTCTGATTACTCCTTCGATGCACTGGCTCAGTCCCACCAACACCAGCGGTCAATCGTCTGGATTAAAACAGGACATTGGAAACGTGACAGTGTCGGACCGGTCAAAACCCTCACAAACATCACAAAAATTAGGGTTGACAACAGCTATGCCTGGGAAGTGCATTTGCGCATGATTTTTGAAGGACGCATTCCGAATTTCTGGATTTTCCAAGGCAATCCGGATGTCTTCGATTTTGAACTAAGTCTGCGTGAAGGAGGATTGGATTCATTCTTCGTTTCAAGTCACAAGAAGTCCATTCAAATTGGAGATTTTGCAATTCTTTGGTTGACAGGAAGGAAAAGTGGATGCTATGCATTGCTCGAAGTCACTGCCGATCCTGCGGTTCCGCAAGGAGGCCCCTCAGAAAACTGGATTGATCACGGAAAAACAGGCCTGTACTGTGGAGTAAAGATTGTAGCGTCTTTCATGGATCAACCAATCCTGCGATCAACCTTTGAAAATGAGCCGCTATTCCAATCTTTCAACGGTGGGACACAAGGCACAAATTTCCTCTCCACTCCCGGTCAATTTCACTTTTTCGCCCAAGGAATATTCAAATCGAATAAAACACGAATGAGAAAGCACGGTCAGAAGTTTTGGCTGATGCATGCTGGTGACCACGAAAGTGGAGAGCATGGTCAGCATTGGATGCGGTATCGAGAAGAAGCATTCGTTTCGATGGGCCCCGCGATCAAAGACATTCACCTCTTTGATTCACAGGAAGCGATTATTGAAGAACTTCAGCGTCAAGGAGTTGGGTCCGATCGAAATGCCAAACCGACACACACCGCACTGGGATTTTGGGATTTCGGCAACGAAATGCAGATCGGAGACATTGTATTCATCCGGTCGTACAGCTATTTCGTTGCAGTCGGCAGAATCACTTCCGAGTACTCCTACGATCAAACCGATGCTTCTTGCCCTCACCAGCGCAAAGTCGAATGGCTTGAATTAGGCTTCACACCCGCACCGGAAGGATGGACTTGGAAAAAGCTCACAGACATTACAGCCTTTGACGGTTGCGAGGGAGTGGAGTTTTGTTACGAACGATTTCGCAGGATTGCTGATCAAGCATTCATGCTACCGGATGCTTTTCCTCGTCGTGTGTGGTGGGTGAACCAAGACATCACCTATGATGACGATCAAGCTGTTTTGTGGGCCCCTCATAAAACCAAGGGTGACCAAACTCGATATTATCACACCAATGTCTCGAAAGTAAAAACTGGAGACATCATTGTTCATTATGCTGACGGCGCTATTCAAGGAATGTCGAGGGCAAAATCCGACTCATACACCCTTAAAAACCCTTACCCTGGTGAAGATTGGGGTCAGGATGGGTATGGCGCAAAAATCGATTTTCATTCTCTTCATGTAGCCATTTCTAAAGAAGTATTGAATGCAAACTTGGACAGCGTCCTGAATCGACTCAAGCCATTCAAAGGACTTCACCCTTTCGATAAAAAAGGTGGAGTCAAACAGGGCTATCTCTTCGAATTCGGTTTCCACGCGTTAGCCGAAATCTGGCTCGCGCACCGGACTGTAATCCCCGACTGGATCAGGCCCATTCTCGCCGGATTCGACACCTCTCTCCCCACTCCATCAACGAAAACCAAAACCATGCACCCGCTTGCGACCAACCGCATCTTCTACGGCCCTCCAGGAACGGGGAAAACATATCGGCTTCAGCGGGATCTGATTCCAAAATACACAACGAAAGCAGGGCAACTATCTCATGAAGAATGGATTGACCAGCTTGCATCAGAAGCTACGTGGATTGAGGCCATTACCGTGGCCATGCTCGACTTGGAAAAAGCGGTAATGAAGGACGTACTCAAGCATGATTTCATGCAGGCCAAAGCTCGAGTTTCAAATAGCAAGAATCCCCAAAACACAGTTTGGGGAATCATCCAACAGCACGTTTCAGAAGAATGCGATTTGGTCAGAGTGAAAAAGAGAAGGGAACCTGCGCTCTTTTGGAAAGAGAAAGTGGCGGAACAGTCGTTATTCTCATTTGCGCGTGACATCGATGATTTCGATTTAGATAGAGCCCAATATTTTCGAACTCAATTAGAAACTGGACCACATCAAAAAATGATGGAAGACATCCATCATTTTGAATTCGTAACGTTTCACCAGTCATTCTCTTACGAGGACTTCGTTGAAGGAATCAAGCCCGTGTTTGGAGACGAGTCCGAGCAACAATTGAGCTATCAGATCGAGTCTGGGGTTTTCAAGCGTGTCTGCAACCGGGCACGAAACAATCCAAATCAGAAATTCGCTATTTTCATTGACGAAATCAACCGAGGCAATGTTGCTAGCATTTTTGGAGAGCTGATCACTCTGATTGAACCCGATAAACGAGAGGGACAAAAGAATGCGTTGAGTGTGAAATTACCCTACTCAAAAGAATTGTTTTCAGTACCGAGTAACTTGGATATATATGGCACAATGAACACTGCAGACCGCAGTGTTGAAGCCTTGGATACTGCTTTAAGGCGCCGATTTGAATTCGAAGAAGTTTCGCCGGATCCCGAACTTTTGAAGGGAATCATCATCGATGGGATTGACCTTGAACACCTTCTCAAGGCGATCAATTCACGCATTGAACATCTACTCGATCGCGACCACTGCATTGGTCATTCTTACTTCATCAAGCTCGATGCAAACTCCTCTCTATTGGCCATACAGGAAGTTTTCTCCCAAAATATCTTGCCGTTGCTCCAAGAATATTTTTACGGGGACTACGGCAAAGTCGGATTGGTATTGGGAGAACAATTCGTCAATCGGACGCAATCCAACGACCTGGTTTTTGCTCCCTTCGACCATCCTGACGTCGACCTATTGCGCGAAAAAGAAATGTACGTCCTAAGAGACCCGATGGGCGTCAGCGCGGAAGGCTTTCGATCCATTTACCAACGTTCTGACGCATAATCATGAGCGCCACGCGTCTCATTCGTTGTTACGAATATGATCGATTGAAGGCCGGTCAAGCCTACAATGATGAAGTGTTTACTTCTGAAGATCTAGAGGCCTTGCAACGCATTCATGAAGATCAAAATCTGTATTTTGATCTAATCCATAACGGCATTCGGTTTAAGAACTACGTCGGCGTCTTGCACATAAGGCGCCTGACGATTGAAATTCTACCCAAAGCGGACAACCATCCAGGACAAACCGATATCGCCAAAGCTGGCTGGAGTAAGCTACTGATGGAAATGTTGCGGATAAGTGGACTTAGTAAAGTTGGATCCATCGGAAAAGCCCATCAGCGTCTACGCAATAACACCTTGCTGGACCTCTACATACAGCACTTTCTCAATGAATGTGATGAAATGATGCGAAGAGGTTTGATCAAGGCCTACCGTCGCAAGAGAGAAAACATCGGAGTGCTAAAAGGACAGTTGATTTTTCCGGCACATCTTCGTGAAAATCTGATTCGGAGAGATAAATTCTACACCGATCACCAGACATATGACCAAGGTCATCTCGTGAACCACATTCTTCTTGCTGCACTTGAAGTCGTCGATCGCATTGCGACGGATGCTACCATCAAAGCGACAACGTGCAGGCTGCTCATGCAGTTTCCCGAACTGCCTCCGCGGCCAGCGATTCATGCATCGACCTTTGACCGGATCATCATGACACGAAAACTGGCACATTACGAGGAATCGTTGGGGCTCGCCAAACTCATCCTATTGAATTTCAGCCCGGATTTACAACGTGGACGAGATGACGTGCTGGCCATTCTTTTTGATATGAATGTGTTGTGGGAACGCTTCATTTATCGATCGCTCCGAAAAAGCTTAGGACACACTGGGTGTCATGTATCGTATCAAAATTCGAAAGAGTTTTGGAACAAGCGTCGCGTAAAACCCGACATAGTCTTAACCCTGCCGTCAGGAGAAGAAGTAGTCATTGACACCAAATGGAAACTCATTCGCGATGGCAAACCCAGCGATGCCGATTTGAAGCAGATGTTCGTTTACAACCTCTATTGGCGCACCGACCGCAGCATCCTCCTCTACCCTGGGAACGAAACGTGGAGTGGCAACTGGGGCAAGTTTTACGAAGGCAAACCCCGTCCACAGGTGGATGAAGCTGACATCTACCACTACTGCAAAGTTTCAACCCTGAAGATTTGGGATGATCACCAAGGACACCCCTCCTTGTCGCATTCAATTGCTGAAAACATCCTGGAATTCACGCATTAAATCGCCTTCTGACACCTTTTGCTGGGCATCGCCATTTCAAAGACTGCCAATGGCCTCGCATCCGCTCAGTCATACAGGCTGACTTTCAAATGCCGGGAAACGCTCTCAAGAAGCGCTCACCCAACTAGTAGTACTACTTGATATAGTGATAAGCCCTTTCAAAAAGAATTTGATCCTTGTGCAGTTTATACTTCAGCAACGACTTTCTTAAAGCCTGCTGCACCTCTCTTTCTCCAGCAGTTGTTTGCTGCCATCCTGGGAATCTAACCACCCGCACGATGGTGTCAATATCAAATAACTCTTGCCAAGCTTCTCCGCCAACCACGTCTGCTTGATGCCCTTTTCTTCCAGAACTACTTTTATTCTATTCATTCAAACATCCATTCATGTGTCCAAAATATACGCCATATCTCAAAAAACGACATATTAATACAACAGCTTTCAGGGGTTTAGTCTACTGCAGTCAGGCAGCCAATCAAAAACAGCGCACCCAGCCCCCAACCCCCTCACCCACCCCCATACAACCCCAACTCAAAATCCAGTTCGGCGATCAGCATGGGGATGTCGGGCAGCCAATTCGTTCGCCGCATGGGCTGGCCCGTTTGGAGGCTCTCAACGGCATGGTCTTGCTTCGCTGAGCGGACATCACCCTTGCACTCCTCCAACACCTCTTCAACCGTCGGCAAAAACGCATAGAGCACCTTGGCCCAATGATTCAAGCACTGCATTTGAGCCGCACGGACATCCTCGGACGGGGCGATGCATTCGGCATCCTGCGAATCCTCCATGAACATGAAATCGTACGCACCACCGAATCCAAATTGGCTCCACATGCCCCCAATGTTCTTTCGGCTGAACATCTTCTTGCGGTAGCGCGCATCATTGACCGGCGCACTGTCGAGCTTCTGCGGGAACGTCTCCGGCCGATTCAATTCCAAGAACAACGCATGCGCAATGCGAATGCACTCCGCCTCGGCTTCTTCAATGGTGCGGGTGGGGTTGGTCGCGTTGATCATGGAACTGAAATGTAATGGAAATTCGTTGGCCTCCCGATGGCTCCAGTGGAACGCGCCCAGACGACACGCCAACCAGCCGGTTCAACGGCTCAATTTCCCACGCGTCCTTCAACACGTCTCCGTTGACGGGCCCAACCTTACAACCCCTCGATCGTCTCGACGACGCGGTCGCTGATGGACTTGATGTCGCGAATTTTCCGATAATCCGTTAAGATCGCCGACCACAGGACCACACTGGAGCTGACCGAAATCAACTTCGCCTTCAGGATATTGTGATCGGACAAACACATCGTTTGCACGGTCAAAATGCCCTCTGCCCCTGCAAGTTCTCCCGCTTCAATCAAGTCAGCATCCCGAACGAGTCCCTGCAAAGAGAATTGCTGCTCATCCATGATGGTTTCGAATGCAGACCGATCAATGACATCATACACCCCCAAAAGCCCCAATGAAAGCTGATCGGTCATAGCGCTGCCTTCTACGTCCTGGCAGTCTTTGCCCGGCTTGGGCACCATCAAAATGGTGCTGATAGCCTTCATCTCCAGCGTGTCTCCTTTCCAATGAAAGTCCAGTTCCCAAGCATCCTCCTGCTGATTGTTCGCGGAAGGAGTGTCAATCGGAATCATGCGCTTCATGAGTTGCAACATGATTTCTGACAAACACCGGCCTCCGAGCTGGGGCTGGCTGAATTCAAAGCGAAACAACAACTCGTTTTGTCCCCCTGAAACCTCATTGACACTTCCGTGAATGGAAGACAGCGTGTGTCCACATGAAAACGAATCCCGGTATCGATAATTGTACGAGAGTTGATGAAACGTGTTTTCATCTTCAAACTCAGGCAAAGGGACTTCACTCCCCTCCTGCCACTGGTAATACGTGACCGATTTTGTCCTGTACTTCAATTCCACCTCCTCTTCCGTCTCCAACACCAAGCCGCGTTCAATCAAGGTATTGAGAGCAAACTTGTCGTAATCGTATATGTTGATATTCGCGTTCGTGGCTCTTAACTTCATTTCCTGCTCATCCATGCGCTCACTTGAGGTTGCGAACATGTTCGCCAATGCAATGATCTTGGCATCTTTTCGAATCAACCGTTGCATTTCACTATTCGTAATAACCTCAAAACCAGAACGTCTGAATTCAGACACGAAATGTCCCTGAACATTGAGGTAATCCGAACTATAATTTGGCAACACCAGATACTGGGGCTTGACATACCCTTCGTTTCCAGTAACCGAATAAGTCTGGCTTGTCATCAAAGGCTGGATGAGCAACACAAAAACGATGAGCCCGATCAATTTGTGCAGAAACCCCCAAGTCAATTTAAATTTCATCCGATCAATCATTCAGAATCCGAAGGTAATGCATTGATTTTGAATTCATACTCATGCCAAACGCTCCCGAATCATGGCATTTTCGTCGTCCACTTCAAACATCCCCGTACGGACAACTCGTGCCCATGGCTTGCTTTGAACAATGAAGAGACCCGCTTGGTTGAAGGAGACTTGACCATTCGATCCCAACGCCGCCGGCATCATGCAGGGAGACCTTTGTTAGCGCAGGCAAGATGATTCAGGGCAAGCCAGACATTCGGCCCAGCGCCTCCCTCCCAAAGTGAAAGTCGTCAGCTGCAACAAATAATTCTTAACTTTAGATTGCAGATCACGTCGAGTCAGTCGACGCGAATGCGCATGAAAATGAACAAATGAAAGTGTTACTGAGCGGAGTATTGAGCTTGCTGTTGATCACGTCTGGGAGTGCCCAATCCACATGTGGATGGAATCCCGATGTGGATGCAGACTACCAAATTTCCATCATGGACATCCTGGCGATCTTGGGGGTCTTTGGTCAAGTGGACAGCGATCAAGACGGGATTTGGGACGACAGCGACTTGTGCGTTGATCTGTCTGCATGCAATTATTTGAACGACCCTTCTGAAGCGTGCCTTTTCGAGGATGCCTTTGGCATCTGCGGGGGGAGCGGCGTTTTTCCTGAATTGCTTGTCGGGTCTTGGGCGATGAGCACCGCGGCCGGCGCGGTGGAGGTGGGACCTGCGGCGGGCAGCAACGAATGGTATTCCAGCGACCCGGGAGGGCTGCAGTCGGCTCAGTACGATGACGTCTATACGTTCGAAGCGGACGGCTCGTTGACCACCAACTACAACGGTAGCATCATCGATGCGTTTCAAAACTACTCTGAACAGACCTACACCTGTTCTTCGGCTGAATTGAACTTCACGCCCGGCAGCGATAGCGGCGAGATTGGCAGCTTTGAATTGACCCCCGGAACGGGCGCTTGCTCCTGCCCTTTCATCGGCACGACGGATGGCGGCTTGGTGTATGACATCGTGAGCCTCACGGACAACACATTGATTCTCCAGACACAGGGAGACAATGTCAATTGCAATCCAGCGGAGCTGTACTTCACGTATGTCCTGACGCGGATAGACACGGGCAATGACGATGAAACGGGAGAAGGGTATCCCGCGGCGGATTCCTATCCTGGGATGACACTGGTGTGGTCGGATGAATTTGACGGCAACGCCATCAATTCCTCCAATTGGACGCATGAACTCGGCGCTTCGGGTTGGGGCAACAACGAATGGCAGAATTACACCAATTCGCCTTCCAACAGCTCCGTGGCCGACGGGTTCCTGACCATCACGGCACGCCAAGAAGGATCGGGCTACACCTCGGCTCGCTTGAAGTCAGAAGATTTACAGGAGTTTCAGTACGGCCGCATCGATGTGCGTGCCAAACTCCCAGAAGGGCAAGGCATCTGGCCGGCCATTTGGATGCTCGGAGGCAACTTCGCAGAATCGGGATGGCCCTCGTGTGGCGAAATTGACATCATGGAATTGATCGGCAACCTCCCCTCTACGACGCACGGAACCGCACACTGGGGAAGTAGCTTCAACGTGCACCAATACACGGGCAACAGCATCACCCTGTCGGGCGGCGAGCAGTTCAGCGATGCGTTTCACCTGTTTTCTGTGGAATGGGAAGCCAATCAAATCAGTTGGCTCATGGATGATGTGGAGTTCTTCTCCATCAACAGCTCGCAAATGAACGGACAACCGTATCCGTTCAACCAGCCGTTCTTTTTCATCTTCAACATCGCCGTCGGAGGAAACTGGCCGGGTTACCCCGATGCCTCCACCTCATTTCCTCAGGAAATGACCATCGACTGCATTCGGGTGTTTCAGTAAGGTGCGATGCAGCGACGTTCGTCAGAACGGCAAAACCATCCGTACCAACCCCACCATCAATGCACTAAAGGCAACAGAAACTCCGCAAATAGCGACAAATCCAAATGACAACGAAAGCACCAAACGCAGTCGTTCGCTCTTGAGTTTGTTCAGTTGATAAAGGTGACCTTTTGAGAGGTTGTTCCACATCGCTTTGAGTTTTTTGGTCGCTGCTTTGGAGGATCGTTTCAGAAACTCTTTTCTCCAATGAATGCGACGTTCAATGCGTTCGTTTAGACGTTCGATGTCATTGGAATATGCCATCAACAACACTTTAGAAATGAAGGGGGTAATGGTTAGTTTACTCATACCTTCTTTTACGTATTTCACCTCAAAAGGTTGCGTTTTTTGAGTGAAAAAAGGCCTGTTTTACTGGGGCTAACAAGCATCCAAACGCATAGCCTTGGAGTCCAAAATCGATAGCCGTTATCCGTACCGGAATTTCTCAGACAACAACAGTGTCATCAATGCCTCACCACAAGAGGCAATGCGGGTGAAATCTCCGATTCCGTTCCCATTTGCACCAAATACATTCCTGAGCTCAAATTGTCCATAGGAAGTTCCACTTGATGCAGACTGGATTGGCCCGATTGGATAACCTGCCCTTGTAGATTGGTCACAGTGTAAGTCCACGGTCTCTCAAAGTGCGTCGAAAGCGTGACCCGATCATGGGCAGGGTTGGGAAACACCGTGTACGATTCAGTCGGCGCACCTTCATTCACCAGCGTGCTCGAACTGCAATCCAAGTGCCCTTCAAGGCCGTATTCTTTCACGAAATTCCAGATGGTCTCGTGCGCCACCATGTCCATATTCCCAAAGGTGCCGGGCCAATCGTGCCCGCCTCCATTCACACGGTAATGTTGAAGTTCCATGCACTCATCAGAACGGGTCCAAGAGAAAAGGTCCACTGTACTCCCATCGTTGGTCGCTATGTTTTCTAACGCGGTTAATTCTGGATTTGAATCCAACGCGTTGGCGTCGACCCAAAGCTGGTGCGAATCTTCTGCCGAGGCGAAATACAGCGTGCCTTCGTAGGTGAGGCCATCATACGGCGAAGCGAAATCATCCGTTCCTAAAATGGTCACTACGGCAGTAGGGTGCGTCACATTGCAGGATTCAAAGGATTCGATATACATCGTGCGTGCGACGACGCCAACAGCGGCAATCCGGTGATTGAGTCGACAGGCCAAGTCAAATGTGAACCCTCCACCGTTGGAATAGCCCAGGGCATACACCCGGTTCAAATCCACATTGTGTTCAGCACTCACTTCGTCAATCAATGCATCGACAAAACCAATGTCATCGTGCGGATTGGGGAGCGTAAAAGGCAAATCTCCAGAAGTAACCACTTGCCAGTTGGTCGAACCCCCATCATTCGGGTCGGGCAGGGCATCGGGATACAAGAGGATAAATTGATCCGCATCAGCCAAGGCACGCATGTCAGCCATTCCCAATTGCTCATTGGCATTGCCGCTCCCGCCGTGGAAGTTCAGGACAACCGGAGCAGCGACTCCCTCATCGTATCCCTCCGGAATGTATTTTAAATACGTACGCGTATCTCCTCCAAAGGACATGGACTCATTGCTCAATACTTGGGCTTGGATGGCAGGCAAACCCGCTTGACACAAAAGCAAAACAAACCAAACAATATGCTTCATGGATTTCAGTATAAAAAATAGGATTACGGCAACATGTTGACCACCCTACCCCATTTTGGAATTGTGAAATTCAAAATTAATTCAACCCTCGAGGAAATAAAAAGATCCATCTTTGACTCGTGAAAAGACAAACCCGTGCAGGCACCAGTTGGTTACAAACAGCAAGGCTCACGCTCGTGACATTGTCGTCGAATCACATCGGCGCACTCAACGAATTGGATGCTGACCCTGCGGTCATGCACTACATCACCGATGGGGCTCCGAGGCCACCTGGCCACAACGAAGCAGCGGTTCCTCGTCTCGTGCACTACGCAAGGGAACACCCTGGACTGGGACTTTGGCCCACATACCTCACCGAGACGGGCGAATTCATGGGGTGGTTTATCCTGAAGCACCTGCTAGACACGGGTGAGGTGGAAGTAGGATTCCGGCTCAAAAAGAAATTCTGGAATCAAGGCTTTTCCACCGAGGCGGGCAGGGCGCTGATTCACCATGGTTTTGAGACGCTCGGCTTGGAACGGATCATCGCCATTGTTCGACCCGACAACCTTGCCTCACAAGCGGTCATCAAAAAAATCGGGCTGGCCTATGAAGACAAGCGTGTATTTCACGGCATCCAATGCCTCTACTTCAGCTTGGACCGGAGTGACTTCCAACGTCCCTAGCGCATCAACGCGCCAAGCCCATGTTCAATCCGCAGCGCAGTTGCCAACCCGAATGAGGAAACAAGGCGTACGACTCCCGGTATTCGCCTTCACGGTCGTCGTTCATGGTTTTCGTGCCGGCAAAAACATCCAAGAGCAGCTTGCCCTTGACCGCTTGAAACCCGAGGATCGCTGAGGCGCCCACTGATTTCTTGGTCAACAGCAGCGCTCCGTCAGCAGCCACATACTCCCGATTCGACCGCTGTCCAGCAGCCGCCACATAGAGTCCCTTTCCTGCTTGGCCTTGAACATACCAGCGCATTTCAACGAGGCCAAAAAATCCACTGAGCGTGGATTCCTGCACCAGGAACTGAGGAAGAGACAGCGGACTTGGAATGGCTTCCATGGTCTGGTTGCCCGCATGGAACCCTCCGCCGATCTGCACACTCAGCGCATTGGAAATGCACCGCTCATACGTGAGTCCGTATTCTTGAAAAACCCAGCCCAAGGCATCCACCTTCAGGGCCTGTTGGTTTTGGCCGCAGACGGCAGTACTCAAAAACAACAGCATCAGCAGTGTGGAAGTTCTCATCTCAATCCTATTTTCCTCAAGATAGCGCCGCGCAGTTGTCGCGGGCAGTTGCCGGAGGTATCAATGCGATTTTGGGGACGTCAACCGGTCCTTTCGAACCCATGCGATGGCCCCCGTGAGCACAAAGAAGACCGCGTTTGGTACGATTTGTTCTCCTCGACTCAGGTGCGTAATCGCTGCGCCCACCATGACCACGGCAAGACCCGCAGCAAACACAGCAGTGTATTTCTTCAGCGAAGACAGAAAGAGGGACAACAGCAAGCCCAACGCCAAAAGGAGCTCAACCGAGCCAATGCCGACAATGGCTGTGGCCGAGAAATCGTTTGCCCATTCCATACCAGGATTGGCCTTCAACGCCTCATACGGCGTCATGATCTTCATTGCACCCGATCCCACAAAGGCCAAAGACATGAGCACTTGCAGACCAACAATGATGGCGTTTCCTAATTTACTATTCATGTGAAAATATTTGAAGACAAACTAACGTGATCCAGCATCAGCAATCATTCACCTACATGAAGAAATCATACACGGAAAAGCGCATTCTTTCGAACACATGCCGCTTCAGGGGTATTCAAACACATCGATTTCATCGATGGAGTAAACGTAGTAGGCACTGGTAAATTCAATGCGAATCGTATGCGCGCCCGCTGAAATATCGGCTGTCCGTACTTGCATCCACTCAAATCCGGATGTGGAACCGGCGATCATGGTGGGAGCTTCAAGTAGGAATCCATCCACGTAAAAATTCGGGATGGTGTTGGGATAACCTGGATTGGCACTATTTAACCAAAATTCCAAGAACCCATTCCCTCCAAACGTCAATGGAAACTCCACGTAATGCGAACCCGAGACCAGGGTGTTGCCGATTTCATCATTGGGAGCGCGCCAGCAGCTTCCAACATACCCGTTGTTTGCGACAATCCAAGGCGCCGTTTCGTAAGACGAAAAATCCCAGTAATAAAAGGAGCTGGTGACACCCGCAAGGGATTCACAGTTCCATTGGTCCACTAAGATCGGTGGCGGACTCGAGGTCGTAAAGGCCTCAGAAGCGCCATAAGCGGTGCCGCCCTGATTCGTGGCAAAGCCACGTACATGGTACGTTGTTGAACTTTCCAATCCCATGATGTTCGTGGTGAAGAACCCACCGCCATCGCCTGAATAGAACACATCATCTTCCAGAGTCGGATTCACGCTTGTTGAGACGACAACGCCTCTTGAGGTGACAGACGCGCCGCCTTCATCCGATATCGTTCCACCTGAGACGGCGCTTGAAGCGGTGATCGATCCCGGTACATTCGTTGATATGCTTGGCAAATTCACGTTAGGAAGTTCCTCATCGTCTTCAATTTCACCGGAACAATCATTGTCAACTCCTTCAGCCGTGGCGACAGCTCCAGGATAAACACTCGACAACGCGTCATCACAATCCGTTCCATTCATGACAGCATTTTCCGGCAATGGCGGACAATCCGAAACGGGCTGCATCCCTTCATCTCCGAATCCATCTTCATCCAAATCCAACCAATAGGTCACCTCAAATTCGCACGAGCCATCGTTGAAGGTGGCATTGGGATCATAATTGCACGCTCCCTGATCCGTGCACCCCAATTCTTCATTTTCAAAAGGCATGAAAAACAAGCGTTCTTCGCTCGCCAATTCCACCTCTTCCAACATCATGATCGCACGGGAAGCATAGGTGGCACCGGGGGTCAAATCCGACAACGGTGAGTCGAATGCGCCCAAAGAGTTTTCGGAAGCTGCCACGCGTGCCCAGTCGCCTCCATCCCCTCTCCATTCCAACGCGACCAAGCCATTGAATGACGGGCTGTACGGTACCAACTGACCGCGCAGTATCGCTTCGCTGTTGCTCAAGATCAACGTTGACTGAACCTGAGGCAAGGATGCCGAAGGATTGATGGCAGGATCCAGCGGGTTCTCATGCGGCAAATCCCAGGAGATCGGCTCGCCAAAGCAGCCTGCCACGAGCACAGCGCTGAAGGTGAAAAACATCCAAATGAGTTTTTTCATCGGTTCATGAATTCCCTGATTTGACGAGCGTGATCGTGCACTTTTCGATACGTGTCCGTGAGATTCCAAGCCCAGGCCAATCCTGAAACCCCGCTGGAAACCAGCGCAATTTGATTCATTCGATTGGCTCTACTGTACAATATTTCAGCATCTTCAGCCGTTGACGCAATCTTGTAGTCGGCATATTGAGAACGCGAGGATTGGAAGCAGATGGCCCCAATGATCGCAAATCCGTAGACCACAAAAGGATGATACCGCAGTTGCGAATCGCCATACGTCCCAAATGTTATTCCCGAGCCAGGAACGACGGAAGAGCACATCAAAGACGTGAGCATCGACCGGGAAGTTCCACGCACCAAATCCACCTCATCATGCTCGTAATTCCCCACAATGAGCTCCTGGCTGAAAAATGTGTAATCCCCGCGAGGAGCTTGTTTTAGATGACCGCGAAACGGCTCCCGTATTTCAGCCGGACTGCCCCAGTATCGGATCTTCAATTCGGGATTGACCAACAGAAAAACCGACCACTCCCCTTGGATTTGCGTTTGAATGTTCTGTTGGTGGTAACGGATCGGCTCGATACCTACGGAACGCGAGAGCTCAGATTCCACATGTTGCAAGAGGCTCCTTTCGCGCATTCCATCGCACTGCACCTCAAAAAAATGGCTGCCAAAACCGTTGGTCGTCATCGACACTGAAATCGGTGAAGACACGTTCAGTTCCTTCTTGGACACGAACGAACTCAGACTTCTGTACAAGCCATATTCCGCTTCACTCTCCCACTTACGGGCTGCGAACACGTCGGCATCACGCAAGGAGAAAACACTGTTTTTGAGCTGTTGCTGCGTGTATTTCGCAAAGAAAGCTTCGTGGCCCTGCTCCTGCTTACTCAATTCCAGATCCAATGAGAGCATGGCGAGCGCATTGGTGACATCATTGGCGACAAAAGACTCGGAATACACCCTGCGGCCCGAGGCGACATTTGAAAGGGTCACTGCGCATTTCGTTTGCCCACTGGAGCAGCTCACAGCCAAAACGGCGACTCCATCAGCCCCTTCAAAGTACCCGGCATCCACTGTTGAAACTGGATCGAAGGTCGCCTGCATGCCCTCCCGTAGTTCGTCCTCAATTGCTTTTTGCACTTTACCACGTTCCAGAACGACTAGCTCTGACGCCAATGCTTTTGAAAATTCAAAGGCCAAATCCTCCTGCAACATCTCCTTGCCAGCACAATAGCTCGAAGGGGAAATTTCTATGATGACTTTCTCGGGCCAGGCAATGGGAGCCTCCTGGGCCATACCAGGCACCACCATTAGCAAAGCAAATCCGATCAAACACGCGGAAGAATAGGCCTTGTTCCCGGAGGATTCCAAAGAGTTTGTATCGATCATCGTCAAGCAAGGTATGAAACGACGCTGCAACTTCTTGTGCTGTCAACCCCAAGCGCCCTCGTGCACTCTGAGCCTTTCCATGCCCGCGAAACGAGTGAATAGCTTAAAAATAGCCGAGCCAGATCAAGATGTCCTGAACCGAAACAATGCCGTCGTTGTTGAGGTCGCCGCTTGGACAGTTGTCACAGCCAAACAACTCCAGGAGCGTTAGCAAATCGGCCACAGTATAGGCGCCGTCTTCATTGAAGTCACCCGGAAGGAAGCACACGCCAAACGAGATGGTCGCAGCCGGGTTGTAATTGGTGGCGGCGGCATCCATACATCCCAAAACATCCAACTCATCCGAAGAGAAGGTCAACCCCTCCGCGAATTCAATGCCTTGCCCTTCTTCCAGTTCGGTCTTAGCCAACAGGTTGAGGGTACCTTCTAGCGTCGCACCATCGACCACGGTGAATTGGCCTATAAAGACCAAGCCATCTTGTTGTGAGGGGATTTGCAAGCCGTTGGTGAACCATGCACCCCCTGTGGCATCAGATAAGACCATGTCCCCATTCACATCCAAATCTTCAAGCAGCGCTTGCCAATGGGATACGTGGCTCGTGAGCAATCCATCGGGGTCTTCCCCCGGAAGGCGTCCACAACTCAACAGGGTGGTGAACGGATATGCTGGGAAAATAGCGCTGAAAACGGCGTTGTAGTCATCGACAACGACCGTACCGAAGTCTCCTCCAAATCCGTAAAAAGTGCCATCCGATGAAATAGTCAATGGGTCTTCATCATCACCATAAACGGCTAAGATGACATCTTCATCATGGGACATCTCTGCGTAAAGGCGATAAGTAATGGATCCGGCTGGAATGTTGTCTGACATGCCTGCGAGTTCCGTTTCATGCACTGCGAACTCAGTAAGGACAAGTCCTTCGATGTGACCGGTGGAAGTGTCGTACCACTCAACAGGACAGGACGCGCCAGCAAATGGAATGAATGCGAGCAAATCACGCACATCGACCCATCCAGAACTGTCGACATCCATCTCCCCTGCCGTATCGTACTGGCCCAAGACATACACCCAGGTATTGGCTCCAACGACACCGTCTCCATCCCAGTCAAACCACTCGCACGGCGATTGGGCTTGGGCCCGGGTTGGCAACAGAAAGAGCAAAACAGCAAAAACCGGAATGAATCGTGAAAAAGTCATGCATCCAAAGTATGCGAATTCATCGGAAAAAAAAAAAACGAAAGACATCCTACCTCAAGGGTGGAGCTTTCAAATCCGCATGCTCACCTCTTCAAAATCTCTCGCAATTTCGTTGAAAATGAAATCAAGCGATTGTACTCTTTGAGATCGGCTAGTTTGAATTGATCGTTGAAGATTAGTAGCGCACTTCCATTGCTCTCCAAGCGATGGAATTGACTCGCCTGGATGAGCTGACGGAATTCTTCTGTCATGAATTGGTCGAACGCAGCGCGGTTTTCCACCTTGACAACAAAACCCGGAGAAAACTGAGGATACATCACGTAATCAATGTCCCTGTGGGATGCAATGGGAACCATGCGGTCGAAGAGCCCCTTTTTCTCAATGATGAATTTGGGAATCTCGTAGGGCACGACCACGCAACCCAGTGTGATTTTGTATGCTTCAGAAGCCATGTAAGCGCCTTCGTCAAAACTCACGTCGTAAAACTCCCAGTGAATATCTCCTTCCTTCCCCGATATGCGGTCGGTCATCTCATCGAGCGGACGCGATTTGAAGAAATAAAACGACTCGTATAAATCAGGATTGCCCTCGGGTTCCGGTTCAAAGCTCCATCCGTGGGATTTGGCCATTTCCTCCAACCTCTTTTCCCGCGCCGTTAGACGGTGAGCCGAAGACGTCAGGACCTTCAATCCGAGCTTGTAGTTAGTCGATGAAATGTGCTGTTCCAGGCCCGAAATCGTCACTGTTCCGCCTTGAGAACCGTGCAAACTTTGGAAGGCTTGTAGGTTTTCCTGAATCGACAAATCAACCAGACGAGCTCCCGTCAAATCAATGCGAACATCAGCCCCGGAAGGAACCATGGCGAGGAGCTTATCCAAGGCAATGGCAGACAAAAAATTCGCAATCCCTTTGACCTTCAAATCGTAGGAACCATCCTTCATGGCGGACAACTTAGATCCAGAATAAAAGATCATTCTGAAGAAGTCGACAAGCCCCACCTTGGCCAAAAGAAAGTGCGTCGCCAAAGCCAGAAACAACCCCCCCAAAATCCCCCACAAGAGTCCTGCTGTCAGCGTAATCGCAATCGTACCAACAAAGAAAATGAGCTGCTCCACGCCTTTGGCATACATCGCTTTGAAGACTTTGGGAGAAGCCAATTTAAAGCCCGTGAACACCAGCAAAATGGCCAAAGCACATAGCGGGACTTTTTGAATGATGGGCGTGGCGAGAAACACAAAAATCATCAAGAAAATGCCGTGATACAGATTCGACCACTTGGTCTTGGCGTTGTTGTGGACGTTGACGGAACTCCGAACGATGACCGTGATAATCGGCAACCCTCCTAACGCTCCTGACAACATGGTACTCAGACCAATGCCAATCAGGTCTTTGTTGAGGTCTGTACGCCGTTTGTAGGGATCCAGCTTATCCACGGCCTTGCTCATGGCCAATGATTGGATGCTTGCAATCAGCGTGATCATGGTCACGGTGCCCCAAAAAGGAAGGGTGTTGACCTTGGAAAAATCAGGGTAGATGATGGCATCCCAAATGTTGTTGGGAATTCGAACTAAAAGATGCGGACCGACATCGTACGCTGTTCCAAAGAAATCCAAACTCTGCGCATCCGTGAATCCGAAGTAGAACACAAAGGGCAACGACACCAGCAGCACCCACATCGGAGCCGGAAGGAAATGGAAGAATTTATAGCTGATTTGCGAATGCCAAATCAAGAATATCAGGCCCGCCGCAGAAATCATGAGCACAAACGGATTCGATTGATCGAAGTGAATGAACGCATCCATCAACGATTGAATCACCCCCTCTGCCTGAATACCCGTTCCCAAGGCAAAATGGATTTGCTTCGCAAGGATAATCAAACCAATGGCCGCAAGAATCCCATGGATGACGCTTGAATGAAAAACATCGGCAAGACGCCCCAACTTCAGCAAACCCAACACCACTTGAAGCGCGCCGCTGACGACGATGGCAGCAAGCACAAAGTTGATGTGTCCAAGAGAGGCAATGCCAGCCAAAATGACCGCAATGAGACCTGCCGCAGGACCATTGATGGCCAAGTAACTTCCACGATAGAAAGTCGTCACCACCCCTCCTATGATGGCCGAGATGATGCCTGCAATGGGTTCAACATCAGACGCTACAGCAATACCTAAGGCTAAGGGAAGCGCAACAAGGGAGACGCTCAGAGCCGCCAAAAGATCGCTCTGCCAATTTTCTCGCAATCCAGCAAAACCGGTCTTAGGTATAATAGACATCAGGTGAACTTAGTAAATCTCACGGAAAATTGATGAATTCGTGTGCTCACAATTTCAGCAAGGAAGTGAAGCTAAACCTCTTTTTTTTGAGAAACAACCGTGATTTGAAATCGCATCGTTGTGAAAACATCATAGGCTCAACGTTGTTGTTTGAACATGCTGCCATTTGAGCCTAAAAATTTAAAAAATGAAATGCCGCGGAATCTCGATGAAGATTCAATCAATCGCGTGATTGAAATGGCTTGGGAAGACCGCACACCCTTTGACGCCATTGAACTCCAATTTGGCCTCAACGAGAATCACGTTCGCGCGCTGATGCGACGCCACATGAAGCGAAGTTCATTTCACATGTGGAGGAAACGGGTCAAAGGACGTTCGACGAAACATCGGGCCTTGAGAACGGATGGAATGAACCGTTTTAAAAGCCAAAATCAAAAAGGCTAAAGGTCTTCCTGTTTAGAGAAGGGAACCAAGACGCCGTCTTAGTGCGACCAGGCCATTTTCACAAAGAACCGGGCCTGTTCGATGGGGCCATAGATGCGCGACGCATCGAAATCCTCGCTAAATGGAGAGTCTGAAGCAATAATCGGACGCGATTGCGTCGTATTGGTCAAGTTCTTCACACCGACCGTTAGCGTATTCATCATCCCCGATCGCTTTGTGTTTTTCTTCGGAGACCACGATTTGTGCAGACTCAAATGAACGAGCTGAAAAGGTTCGCTGGCATCCGGTTCGGCTTCGTTGTAATAAGGCAAGCGCATGACTCCTACGTGTTGGCCGGACATGTTGACCCCCCAATCCCGCCACCGGTAACCCAACCCAAGGTTTGCTGTGAAGTTGGGCGCGAACTCAACATCCTCTGCCATTTGCCATTCTTTGATGGACCAAGACTCATCTGATTGTTCGAGCAGTTGGGAGCGCAGCAGCGTCGCCCCTAACGTAGAAGACCATCCATTGAATCCACTAAAAACCACATCCATACCCACACCTCTATTCCACCCCACTCCATCGATGTTGCGATAAACGATGGCATTGGGAAGGCTGTCGTAGTCCGCATAAATCCGATCGGTAAAGACGGTCGTAAACGCATGAGCCGAGACCGTGGTGCTATACGTGTCATCACCGGTATACCAAACAACGCTGAGGTTCGTATTCCAACTGGACTCGGGACGCAACCCCTGTGTGGGCTGCAGAACAGCACGCGACCCATCAAGTGCGGCATGTTCTTCAGTAAACAAATGCACGCGGCGATAACCTCGACCAGCGTTGAGTCGAAAATCAAGCGTGTTGGACGGAGACCACTTGAAGTTGATCCGAGGCGCAATGATGACCCCGGCATTGGAGGGCTTTTCAATCCTCAGACCATGAATCCACGTAAACTTTTTGAATTCTCCCTCACTCGCATGAGAAGAACCGCTGTGCTCCACATACAACGCTGGAACCAACACATTCATGTCAGAATCAGCAGGTGTCTCATCTTGATAGTTATCCCACAGCATGCTCATGCCCGCTGTGATGCGACGGTTTTCCTTCCAACTCCAACCACTGTGGAACGCCTCCGCATTGGCTGTGAATTCTCGGGCATTGAATGCCGTGAGGCCATAGTCCGACTCTTGTCCATGGAATGAAAAGCCCCCTTGATAGGTCATGCCATTCGCATCGCGAGGAGCCCCACCGAGAAGGACTTCGCCACGCAACAGATCGATGCGTTCGCCATAGCGACTGGAGGTACCACGATCTGCTTCTGTAAATGCCATCGCTCCACCAAAGCGTTTTTCTGCATACCCTCGTATCGTGGAACGCCAATGTCTTTTTTCCGTACTCCGTTGATGCCTGAGCGTGCCAACAAGACGCTCAATTGTCGGGGCATCTGTCATGCCATCCCCGTTATCATCAATGCGATTTGCAAACCGATGCGCATCCAAACCCAGTTGCCATGGCGCATCATCTCGGCCCCATGTTATTGAAGACGTCGCTGTCAATCGCCCGTGGGTATCCAGTCCGATGCTACCCGATGATGTTCCCGATCGCAGTGGGGATAGCACCACATTGACAACTCCACCCACCGCTTGACTTCCAAAACGAGCGCTAGCGGGACCTTGGATGACTTCAATTTGCTGGATCATACTCAACGGAATTCCATCCAGCGCATAGGCCGATGCCAATCCTCCCAGAAGAGGCACGCCATCGATGAGCACGAGCGTATACACTCCTTCCAACCCGTTGATGTGGATGTCATTTGTCCCGCAAATTCCGCAGGCGATTGTTTCCCGAATGCCGTTGCTAAAATCAAGCGCTTCAGTTGCATCATCTGCAGGGATCTCCCGCAGAGACTTTCCTGCCAACACCTGGGTTCGAATGGGACTCTCTTTCAATTGCATGGCGGAAAGACTTCCCACGACCGTTGCACCACCCAATAGATAGGTGCTTTCTTGAAGGACAACCGCATGGGATTCACCTTCAGCACACGTCAGAAAACCCTCCCAAGATTGAAAGCCCAATGCGAGGACTTTGACCTGTTTGGGAATTGACATCTCCGTGCCTCCAAAACCACCCTGCCAGAGACCACTTAGATTGGACGCCCCTAAGGCCACTCCCTCAACGACCACTGCTGCGTTTGGAACGGCACCTTCTTTGCTGCTCACAAAAATCTCGCACTGGGCACCTGCCGCGATTGGACCTAGCACGCAGAAAAACAATTGAATCCACACCATCCTCTTCTTGACCCCTCGCTTCCGATCAGCTCCACTCACCTCTTTGCATTGAGCAGGATAGTCGATGTCTCCGCTGCCTCGAATCGATTGCATTTTTTTTTTGCAAATGTAGACAGTTTTTAGGCGTGGCTAAAAAAAATGAGCAGACACCGTTTTCGACGTGAATTCATGCCATTCGCTATGCCCAAAGAAAAGTTTGACAGGACCGAAGCACATGCGCCACAAACCCAAGCAAAACGCATGCATTTAGCAGTCCGAATGCAAACAAAACCTGATGCAGACTGTTGGTACGTTGAGTTCTCAAAATCCAGTTCAAAAAATTCTTAAACTTGTCACATTGGAATACTCACGCGAGTATCCTCTAAAAATTAAGACGACGTCCATGAAACCATTCCTCACTTTCGCGCTGACTTTTTTCGCTGGTACAATGCACTATGCCGGCGCCCAATGCGAAGCGGACCATACGATCTACTTGACGGACTTTGCATTCACACCGAGCGAATTGACCATCATCCCGGGCGAGACCATCGCCTTCATCAATGCGCAAGGAACGCACAACGTCGATGGTACCGCAGCTGGAAACCCCGAGTCCTTCTTCATAGAAGAATCCGAAGGCAACATTGATGGGTTTTGCATGGGCGTCGTCACATTGAATACCCCAGGCGTGTACGACTTCAGCTCCAGTGTCGGGGTACAGGAAGCCTTGGGCATGGTCGGATCCATCACCGTGGATGCCAACACCTTGGTGGACGTCTTGATGAATATCCAAAACGGAGATGGCGATCTGGCTGACCTCGCAAGCTGGCAGAGCGCTTTCGCGCTGAACACATATTTCAATCCTGATGGAGGTGGCGCCGACAACGGTCTCAACCTCAACGGAAATGAGCCTTACACCGTATTTGTACCGACTGATATAGCCGTTTCTGACCTCATGGAATTGATCAACCTGTCGCAGTTTGACATGCTTGCTTTCTATGACATGGTCCCCGCGCTCAAATACCACATTGTTCCGGGAATTTATATGGCTGAAGATTTGACTGACGGCATGACTCTACCGACCGCTGAAGGCCAATCGCTGACCATTTCGATGGGCGACCAAGGAGCGATGGTAGATGACGCGCTCATCACTTTCACAGACTTTACCGCGTACAATGGGGTCATCCACATCATTGACAAAATTTTAGCCCCTTCCGGATATCCCGGCGCAACGACTTGGGATGTGATCATGCAAAGCGACGATCACACCCTCTTTGAACAAGCGGTGCTCGATGCTGGACTCAAGGATGACTTCCGTGGCCAGCCCATCTTGAATGACAATGAGCCGGCCGCTGGTCCATTTACCGTCTTTGCTCCAACAGACGAAGCCCTGATCAACTTTGCTGCTGACAATGGTTTTGCCGATGTGAATGCGCTGCTTTCCTCTCAATTCATGGATGACATTGTGGCGCAATACGTCGTTCAGAACGTCTACGAAAGCGGTGATCTGTTCAACGGGCAATCGCTCGTTTCCTTGGCGAATGAAATCCTCAGTATTGCGCAAACAGTGGATGGATACACGGTCAATGACGCACTGATTACCCAGCCTGACATGCTTGCTTACAACGGTGTCGTGCATGCGCTGGGCGAAGTGAATTTTGACTTTCCAGACATTCAAGGAACCTGCGGATCTTGGACCATCAACATGTTCTCATTGGACGGCTCTGACGAACCTTGGAGCGGTGCTCAACTCGACATCTATTCCAATGGAACGTTGATCGCAAGTGAATCTCCTAACACATTTGAAATGCAATCGTTCAGTTTTGCGGCCAATGCGAATGCCACGATTGATATTGTGTATCGAGGTGCATACGGATCCAATTACGGGGGGTATGAAGTTGAAGATGAAAACGGTTACATCGTGTTTTCGTCCATCGGATCTCAAAGCACCTATGGTTCACCGCAAAGTGTTTACGGTTTAGTTCCTTGCGATGAAAATCCCACCACATGCGGTCTCATCGAGATTGTATTTACGGATGAGTCACAAGATGGCTGGTTTGGTGGAATCATGACGGTGATTTCCTCAAATGGCGTCACGGCTTCTATCCCGTTCAATCAAATCTACGAAGGCTTCACGGCCAAATCGGTGATGGCATCCGTCGATGCGGGACCCGTCGATTTCATCGTGAGTTCGCCCGGCTTCTATCCCGATATGTGCGGCTACATTGTCAAAGACGTCCAAGGAAACGTCATCCTCGAAGAAACCAGCCTCAACGAACCTCCTCCGAGCACTTACGGCCTCGTTATTTGCGAAGGTGAGTCGTCCAACATTGCAGATGGCGGAGAGGTGTTGTCCTCCCTTAGTGCCTACCCCAACCCTGCCAACGGCATGGTGCAACTGACAGGATTGGCCGCCGGCTTGAAGTGGGAAGCTACACTTGTCAGCGCAGCGGGCAAGTTGATCAAAACGTTCAACGGAACTGGACCTCAATCACTTGAATTCTTTGGTCTGGAAACGGGCTTCTATTCCCTCAATTTGAGAACGCTGACAGGAGAATTGAAGTCTTTGCGACTGATCCAAAACTAATTCTCAGACCTACGCCTGCCCTCTTTTGAGAGGCATCAATGGTTGATCGAGTGCCTTGTGGCACTGCTTCACAGCACAGCATGGGCTCTTCCGAGTTCATGCTGTGTTTGTTTAGCGGGGACCCAATGAGGAACATTTTTCCTTGTTGTCACATTTTCATCTAAATGGAAGTAAGACCTTTGATGGTTGAAACCGCTTACCCATGAACCTGAACTTCCGCTTATCACATCCTGGAATGTGGTGGGGCTTGGCTCTTCTCATTGGCCCCTTCTTCTTCGGTTGTTCGAAGCAGGATTTTGAAGAGGTCGAAATCACAGAAACATGGACTGAACCGGATACCATCTACTCGGTCGATTGCGAGGAGCTGGGACTCAACCTGGCCGATTCATGCACCGTTGACTTTGGAGAACTGGGAGTCGCCTCCGGCGTTGTGACCGAAGAGTGCACATGCGATGCCGAAATCAACGGAGAACAAATCACCCTATCGTTCGTTTCAGAAATGCCGTGGTACACAGCGATCACGGTGGAATCCACCCCCCCGTTCATTGATGGAGTCAGCTCCTTTACTATTTCTCCGGGGATGACACTCCAGATGTATCTCTATCCAGAGGGCACGTCGGAATGTGTTATTACGGTGACCTACACGTGTCCGGGAGGCACGATGGTTCTCCCAGACATCGTACTCACCGGAAACCCCATCAATGGGGCCGTTGGTCCACTGCTCATCGAATGCTGAGGACCGTCATGGAGTTGCATTTCCGAAATAATCTCACGCTGACGCTTCGAACGCATGGGTGAATCAGAGCGTGAAGAATTGCAGTGGATCGAAGGCTGCAAACGAGGCGATGCCGCAGCACAACGCCATGTATTTGGGACGTTATTGCCCTATCTCAAGGGGGCCGTGCGGCGTTACATTTACGATGAGGATGAAATTCAAGACGTCCTGCAAGAGGCCTTCATCCGCATCTTCAAATACATCGATCAGTTTGACCCGAATCGCGGTCGAATGAGGCCATGGGCCGCCAAGATTGCGATCAATGTCGCTATCACGGAAGGAAAACGAAGGCAGCGCATCCAAGAGCTACCAGGGCAAACAGCTTTGACTGTCTATCCATCAGCCCTCGAAACCATGGCGTTGGAAGACTTGATTGCTCTGCTCAAGGGCATGCCCAGCGAATTGTACGAAGTGTTGAATCTTGTCCTCGTGGATGGATTCAGTCACAAAGAGACGGCATCGATGCTCAGCATTTCTGCAGAATTGTCTCGACAACGTCTCACCCGTGCCCGCAAATGGGTCACGGAACGATTTGAATTATCCGGAGGTGAATTGACCCCCGTAAAAACCCCCTTGTCATGAAAAATTGGGAAGACCTATTGCGAAATCGACTATCATCCTTTCAGGAACAAGGAACGCCTGGACAGGAAGAGGCTTTGTGGAACGCCATTGAGAGTCAGATCACCGGCCCTTCTGCGGCACCTGCTGTCTGGAAGAGCTCCATGCTCTGGGTGGGCGCGGCCACACTCGTCGTGGGCCTTGCCGTCACCGCGCTCTACAGCACCTCTGAAGCTCTGGTCGAGAGCGAAGCCACCGCGACGCAATCGGCTCAAAGCAGCTCCGATGTGACCGTGAATACGGAGGAGCCAAGCGCAGAAATGACCATCACAGCGTTGGAGCCATCGGCCGATGTCCCTGGCGAAATCCGCAGCACTTCTTCTGATCCCGTTGCGACGCTGGAAACGGTTGCGTCATCATCGGAAAAGAACGCCGCTGTTGCCCCCCAAGCGGAGGTTCAGACCGTCAACCGTCCATCCACACCGGACCCCAGCGTGGCCTCCATCGCTGCCAACAGGAACGCCGCACCCTCCGAAGACTCCCGATTGCCAAACGCATCCTGGGATTCAGACAACCGGACAACGTCGAGAACCCCGACCTCACCTGAGAAACTTGCGTATTCCCCATTGGAATCCGAGAAGATTGCCATCGCATTGGTTGAAAATGAAAGACCGCAACTCCCGGCGGTCCTGCCCTTACCATCGCGAATAGCGTCCTATGCCCTATCGGAGTCCGTCATGGTCTGGCATGATAGCACCGAGCAGATCACACCCGCTGCGCCGTTTGCCATTCGTGTTTTTGGGGGACCGACCGCGAGCCAATTTGAATTTCGGGGCGATGCCCAAGCCGATTTGAACGCGTACTTCCATCGGAATTATGGCGTCGGCGGCGGTCTGATGCTGGAGTTTGAACGCTGGTCTCAATCGTTTGCCGTGGGATTGGTCTGGAATGAATTCATCAACCACCTAGACTATACCGAACACACCGAAACGGTGGTCACGACACAAGGCATCCAGTCCATTGAAATCAATGAGATCACCGGGGATACTGTGGCCGTGGTCTTGGGTGATGTTGACGGGATTTCGGAGCAAACCCGCTCGGTCATTCATCACAATCGATACCGCGCGTTTGCCGTTCCGATTGAATGGCAGCACCACCGCATTGCGGGACGCTGGCACATGGGAGTTGGGTTGGGCGCACTGCTGCAGTTTCGCAGCGATAGCCACGGAAAAATGATCAACCCTGAAGGGCTCGTTGTCACCTATCAAGACGGCGATCTCACCACATCTCGCATCCAATGGATGACCACAGGTCGCGTGTTTGCCGGATACCAATTCGGGCCTGAATGGCGAGTGGATCTGAGCTTGGGAGCAGGCGTTCAGCGATTCAACAACGGGACGAGTGCCACTTCCTCTGATATCCCCTCGTGGGAAGGCCGGCTCGTCAATGGACAACTCCAATTGGGCATCACCCGGTTCTTTACGCCGAACGGTCAATCTCGGGATTGAATGCCTTCCGAGACGTAGCTTCGTAGGTATGTGGAATGAGCTCAATCAGCGGTTGACAAAATCGTATCAATTCGAATCCTTTGCCGAGGCATTTGCCTTTTTGACGGAAGTGGCGCGGCTCGCGGAGTTGCATGATCATCATCCAACCATTCACAATGTCCATGTGCATGTCCGTTTGGAATTAACCACCCACGACGCGGGCAACACCATCACAGACCGGGACCACCAATTGGCCGCCGCGATTGACGCAATTCCCGCGAGAGCGAAATGATTCAGGACGAGCGACGCACCTGTTCGGCATGCTTGCTAGATTGCCTTTTGAGCGGTGGCAGACTGCAAGTACCGAGTTCAATAGAAGAAGCCTCGATTTAATATCTGACAGCGATTATAGGCTTGCACACCTTCGTCTATCTCTTTCTGAATTCGATCATCTCGATCTGAAAAGAAAGCCAATGCAAGCCCTCCAACAGCGGCATTGGCGACGCCAAATGACACCTGTCCTTGATCAATTGCCAAAATCCCAACCAGCATTTCAGCAAAACCAAACTGAGACGTCAGGAAATTCCAACTTCTCATCTTTTTGGCCTGTGCGAAGTGATCGCTTGCCATCGGACAGCCTAAACCTGAAATGCTCAATGCTCGACCTGGTCTCATTTTCTCCCCTTCTATTTCAATTCTATGATTCCCGACGGAGTGCATGATTTGTTGCGCCATCATTCCACTCATCGGATGAATTAAAAGTGTGACAAGGAAGAGCAATTTCAGCATACCCTTCACTGCAGATCCAAACGTATGTGAAAAATCCAGTCTATCTCGCATCACCGCAAGGTAACCTGTTTCACCTTTCACACCTCAAACCCGAAGGGAACCGCTTGTTGACAATATAGCTCACCTGAATTCGACAACACCGTTCACTACCCCCACTTCATCGTGAGGACACCACAGGTGATTCTTCGAGCCTGGACTGCGCGTCAAGAAGACATCAAGAAATCAAACGCACTGAAGCTGAACGCAGGAACGAATCAATATTGACTTTGGAGATATGCGTCTAACTCTTCACTGCTACTAATGAAGGAGAACACCGCAGAGCTATCGGACGCGCACTGCAGGAACTTTCTGTTGTAACAGAGGCATCTACGTGGCGCATTCTTTCTACTCCCATTCCACTACTTTTTCAGACCAACCGTCCTCAAATAATTTGATGAATAGCTGGCCTCGCTGTGGGTGCCTGATTTCTCGCCCCATGAGGTCTACCCTTTTAATGCATTTTCCATGGTCTTGACGCTGCGGGTTAGCCGGTACTGACATCGCTTCAGCACCGAGCGGTTGCTGTTGCGTTACGCAGTGCACCATGCCACCCCACAACACCATGTTCTGGCAATTGATGCCAATAGCTGTCCGATCGGGATAGAGGCTTTGAACGATTTCCCGAGCGACCTCGTCCATAGGGTCGTCATATTCAGGAACCAACACCACTGCATTGCCAACGTAATAATTGACATAACTGCTACGAAATCCCACGCTTTGCCCCCAGGTCGTTTGCACCGGAAATTGCGTCAAAGGAAGGTTTACTCGCGCGTACAGTGTGCCCTCGGCATTTTGAGCTTGGTCGATGATGTTTCGGTCACCAGCACTGACATACCAGTAGGCCAAGTCCGCGTTATTCATGGTGACCAATGTGTGGTCGCCTGCAAATTTCACAAAGCCATCAATGTGCTGGTCCGTGATGTCTTCTTCGCCTCCAAACTGCCCATCCAACCAAATGATTTGTTCCACCCCGAGGTATTGGCTCAAGTAGGCCTCGATTTCAGGTTCCGTCAATCCCGGATTCCGATCATCGCCTGTGATGGAGGAACGCGTGGCCATCAGCGTTCCCTGTCCATCCACTTCAATCGCTCCACCCTCTAATACCATCGCGCTCAGGTCAACGACTGGGATATTCAAGTTTTCAGAAAGCGTTGAAGGCACAACATCATCCAATGCAAACGGTGTATCTCCTCCCCAACCATTGAATCCCCAGTCCAGGACTACCCACTCATCTTCATCATTGTGAACAAAAATGGGACCGTTGTCTCGCACCCAAAAGTCATCATTGGGACAAATCTGAAAATCAACTTGCCCCATATCGATACCCGCTCCCTGAAGCAGGCTTGTGATGTGGACCACTTCATTGGCATTGTAGGCCACAATGTGCACGCGTTCGCCTTCTGAAAGAGCTTGAGTCATGGCTACCCAGCTGGGCTCCACATCCTCTGCACCCGAGCCATACGTGTAATTGTGGGGCCACTGAAGCCAAGTGCCTTCATGCGAAGACTCCTCGTGGGGCATGGTGTACTGAGCACAGACACCCAGGCTTAAGAGGCCACATAAAAGCAAGTGGAATAATCGCATGATGACTTGATTTACACGCAATTTAAGTCGCAAATCAGCGGAACAACATGGAGCTTAGGGGCTCCCCCAAACTCAAACATTTATGAGAAAGCGCGGGTGCGGAATCTATCCTTTGGAGGCGTATTTGGAGGGCGTCCAATGCGAAGAATCCCCTGGGATGACCATCAAGTAGCATCTCAATACCATTTGAAACCAGCGCAACACATCACACTCGTCAGGCCCACCCATTGGCTCATACCATACGTACTCCTCAAATTCAAAGGATGTAATTCATGGAGGAAAAGGACGAATGCCCTCCAGAGATAACTTCCTCCATTAAGTCTTTGTCGTCCTCCGCACAGGCAACCAAAGTCCGTATCGAAAATGAGCGCAACGCAGCTTTTACACTCAACGTGCTCACAGCGCTGTCTTTTCTTCCAGTGAAAGGCAATGCATCCGGTCCGCGTTGGCAAGAGGCATTGATGTTGACCCGGCACACTTGATTGACCAAATGATCAATACACCGTCCTGAAGTAGCCGCATCCGTCGTGAAAATGCTGACTTGCTGGCCGTAAGCACTTTCGGCAATGTCAGTTAATACCTCCTCAAAATCATCGAATTCTAAAACCGGACAAACGGGACCGAATTGCTCTTCACGGAAAATAGCCGTATCCCGATCGACGGGGAAAAGAATGGCGGGAAAGAACATATTACCCTGAACTTGGCCTCCCCTTTCATTTACAATAGTTGCTCCCTTCGAAACGGCTTCATCGGCATAGGACTGCATGGCTTCCACTTTGCCTACTTCCGGAAGTGGCGTAATGTCCGTGTTGTCGAAGGGACTGCCCCAAACCAAGGCGTCCGTAGCTCTAGAAAATGCATCGAGGAAAGCTTCTCGTATGTCCTTGTGCACGTAGATGACCTTCAAGGCTGTGCAGCGCTGGCCATTGAAGCTCCAAGCGCCCTTCACGCACTCCTTCACGGCTAAATCAATGTCTGCATCCGCAAATATGATGGCGGGATTTTTCGCTTCGAGACCAAGCACTTGCCTTACCCGGTTGGGTTTGGGGTGCTGGGAGATGAGTGCATTGCTGCTTTTGCTATTGCCAATGAGGGCGAGGACATCAATTTTGCCTGTTTTCATGATGGGCGATGCGAGGGTCCGGCCGCGACCAAAAATGATATTCACGACTCCCGGAGGAAAGCTCTCTGCAAACGCTTCGAGCAAGGGCGTCATTAGCAATACGCCATATTTCGCAGGCTTAAAGACACAGGTGTTCCCCATGAGCAAAGCAGGTAACAACACGCAAAACGTCTCATTCAAGGGATAATTGAAAGGACCGAGGCACAAAACCACTCCGATAGGACCTCGCCGAATTTGGGCCAGCGTCCCACTCACCGAAGTAATGTGACTCCCCTCGCGGTGTAAATTTTTATACTCTGCGACCGTTTCGTTGAGATAGATCACCGTCCGGTCAAATTCTTTCTCTGCATCCGAGCGTTTTTTGCAGATTTCCCACATCAACAAATTCACCACTTCTTCTCGCCTTGGTATGATGAGTTCAATGAATTTTTCCATCGCCGCAATGCGGACACCGGCCTCTGCCGTCGGCCAGAACCCCCTACCAAAATCATACGCTTTTCTTGCAGAATCGAGGGCCTCAAGAGCCGACGCCTCATCCATGTCGGGGGCTGAACCTAGCAATGCCCCTTTTTCATCACCCGCATCTCCTGTCAGGATGGGACTGCGAACTTCTGCTCGGGCACCCGACCATTCCAAAAGTTTTCCGTTGAGCAGATAAGACGTGTGGTGGTTGAGGGGAGGTGCAGCGTGTAAATTCATGTCTACTTAACCTCATAGACAGGCAACTTGTTTAGCGCACAGTCTAAACGTCACGAAAAAAACGAGGGCATGATCCCCTGCTGAGAAGAGCATGCAATTGAGCGGTTGCCGATGAGACACGCTGTCGGGTTCTCTGCACTTGACTTTTCTACATTCTAATCTAGCCTTAAGCAAATGCATTTCACATCCCCTCTGCACACAACTCACGCCACAAAAAAGAGTTTGTTTCTCGATGGCCACTAATCCGAATGCAACTAATTTCGGGAAGGGAAAACTGAATCCATAAAGCGCATGTTAAAACGATTGAACCGCGAGAGAATGGAGGAGGTGGTCAAAATGAATCAAGAAATAGGGTCGAGCGTTTTTGTTTTTGAAGGAATCAAAAATGACCTTTTCTCTCCGACCAAATATTCCATTGCTAGCCTCAGCCCGGACCACATTGAATTTGACACTGTCAATGAAATTGTGAACATCAAGTTCGAGTTGAGACAAAATGGAATTGCGGGATATTTTAGACTCCACCAAGAAGATTATTGCTTGTATTGCAAATATGGACAACTGAGTTTCATGAAAAGCGGGGATGCCTTCGTGATGCAGTTTCCAAAGCATCTTCTCAAACTAAAAATCAACGAAGTCAAGGCCCATCGGCGGTTTATACAAAGATTGTATAAGGCCAAAAATCAAGAATTATAACTGCATTTCAGTGATGAAAAATCGGTCGGTATCCAATCATAGACAACGATGCCCTCGGGAGTCATCCATCATTCTCATCAACTGCTTCGTCCACTTTCTTCTTGAAGTTGGACGTTTTTGATTGGGATGCATGCGATTGATTGATCATGGCCAATAACCCCCACATGTAGAGGACGAAGATGACAAGCCCCACAGCAAACATGAGCTTATTCATAGCTGATCTTTTCTATCGTTCTCACGAATTTGATTGAGCACCGCCGAGAGTGACAAAATAGAAGGCACCCAAATCCCTACAAAGATTCCTTCCAATTGGTTGCCTGTAAACCAGAGCGAAACCGAAAAGATGAATGAGACAAAAGCGAGTAGTACTGGGTAGTATTTTAAAAGGCTCTCTTTCATGGCGATTACTGGGTTTATTTACGAATTGAATTGCTCACCAAAAACTGCTGTCTTCAGTGTTTTTGGCCCCTCGAAAGAATTGGCTTGAAACTCAACCCAAAGAGCGCATATTATATTAACCGTTGGGAGGGCTGATTGTTTCAACCACTCCAAAACACACCCCTCTCCGTGCAGATCAGAGAGAGAACATCAACGATTAAAGGCAATTCATCAAATCTCTTGGCAAAGACCCGATATACGCATGCCAAAGAAGCATCAATGGTTTTTTGAGCTTCAGAACTTTGCCGTTTTTGGATGCCAAAATCCTTTTATGCACCAGCGATCAGCGGACAACAGTTCGAATCTCTCAGGGGGGGGAGGACTTGAAAATTAAATGCAAAACCTCTTCCATCCCTGCAAGCTTCCAAATTTCATCTATGCGTTTGGTTCGGTTCGGCATCCTTCCAATGTCCTTCCATCTCCGTATTCATCCAATATTTTTTTGGGCAATTACCCAAACCCTGCTAAATTGCGACTTGGGTGTTCACCCAAATACAGAATACCGACTTATGAAAGACCTGAAATACCTTTTAGCTTATACGGTGCCGCTGTCGGCTTATATCTCATTCGAGTCAACTGGAATTTGGACGTATTCGACAGTACTCTATGCCTTCATCATCTTACCTGTATTGGATGTGCTTGCAGGAGAAAGCGATGTCAACTTGGACCGTGATACGGCCGCAAAAAAGAACCTCAAGTGGATGTTCGACGCCATGCTGTATGCCAATGTGCCCATTATGTTTGGCTTGATGGTTTTTTTCTTCGTCCAAGTAAAATCAAATGTTTACGAGACGTATGAACTTGTGGGTTTATTACTTTCCAGTGGCATCGCACTCGCTACCAACGGCATCAATGTAGCGCATGAACTGGGGCATCGGTCCTCACTGATCGCACGGCTCATGAGCAAACTTCTTTACATGCCGTGCCTGTACATGCATTTTTTCATTGAACACAACTTCGGTCACCATATGAACGTGGCCACACCAGAAGATGGCGCCACTGCCCGCTATAAACAAACGGTTTATGGCTTTTGGGTTACGTCGGTAACGAGGCAGTACATGAGTGCATGGCGCCTGCAAATTCAAATGTTGAATCGGCAGCAGCTTTCCTTTTTCTCAGTTAAAAATGACATGCTTTGGTACCACTTGATTCAACCGGCTTACCTCGGTGCTATCTGGGCCATCTTCTCGTTTGAAACCATGTTGTTCGCAACGGGGGCAGGCATCCTTGCGTTCCTCTTTTTGGAAAGTATCAATTACATCGAGCATTACGGAATGCTACGAAACAAATTGGAATCAGGTCGATACGAGCGAGTACAGCCACACCACTCGTGGAATTCAAACTCGCACATCGGCCGCATTGTCCTGTATGAGTTAACACGCCACAGCGATCATCACTTTAAGTCAGCAAAAAAGTACCAAGTATTGAATAGCCACGAAGAGAGTCCAACCTTGCCGTTGGGCTACCCTGCCTCTATTTTACTGAGTTTGGTGCCCCCCCTTTGGTTTCACGTGATGAATCCGCTGGTGCCAAAACAAATGAAAAAGCATCTTGCTCATGACTAACGCAGCAACGGGCTTACTCACGGCGGGAACACTCGATTTGTTTTCCGTCAAGACACGAGATAAGTTGCTCGCAACGAGCCTGATCTTGTTCAACCAACGTGGCTTCGGAGCTGTAACAACCGCCGCCATCGCAGAACGCGCCGGCGTTTTGGAGGGGTCGCTATGGTATCACTTCCGAACGAAGAAAGACCTCCTCGCGGCGCACATCGGGCTGATTCAAAATGTTTTTGCGGTTGTAAACGCTAAGTCCGACTCAGGCGATGACGAAGTCATCATAGACGGTATTTTCCGAGCTTATGATGTGATTTGGGACTTTCGGTATCTCTTGCGCGATGACTTCAGCAGCTTATTGGAGGAAGAGGATGAGGCTTTTCACGCTGTCCAAGCAGTGAATGATTTTTTGGATGACTGGACGGAAGGACGCATGCGCCATGCGGAAATCCATGGTTTGCTCAATTTCAAAGAAAACGAAGTCGAAAATATTTCCGAGATCATCCTGGTGATTGGGCGGTATTGGATGGATTTCTCGCACAAGAAATATCCGGAAGAACAAGACGTGAAGCTCCGGCAAAAAGGAATCAAACACATCTTCACGGTGCTCAAATCATTTTTATCCGATGACGCGGTTGGGCTCATCGAAGCTAGACTAAACTAGTCTGGGTGGGCATATCAGCGTTCTCCCTTGCTTATTGAGGCAGTACCTCAGATCTCATATCAGAGCGGTATCGTATTTTGGTGCGAAACTATAAACCCTCGAAATATGAAGCCTGGATTATTTGGGGCAATCGGAGCGCTGAGCCTTACTATTCTTGTGGGAACATCGTGCAATAAGGAGAGCGTCTGCGATGAAGAAACCATTCCTCAACAGGAAGAGAACGGCAAGCAGATGCTCCTCATTGGGAATAGCTTCTTTCGACCATACGCTGAACACCTAGATTCCGTTGCTCTCGACGCTGGGTACACTGACCACCAAAGCACTGTCGTTTCCCGAGGGGGACAAAATGGATGGGCCAGCAGTTTTTGGAATGACTCAACAACCCAAGAATGCGAATTGATCAAGTCGATGCTGGATGAGGGAAATATCGATTTCTTCGCGATGACCCCCGGGCACGACCCTGATGAACCCATTTCCGGGCACAAAGCATGGATCAATTATGCCTTGCAGAACAATCCGAATATCGTGGTCGGGATATCTCTGCCCCCAGTGGATTTCCCCGATTCTTGGGACTCCACCGCGCAATCTTACGGGTACAACGGAATCGATGACTTTTACCCGGCCGTCGTGGACTACTGGCACGAGACCGTCGTCGACAGTTTGCGGTATGAATTTCCTGAAACCAACATTTTTTCCATCCCAACGGGTTGGGCCACGATTCATTTGGCTCAAATGCAACAAGACGAATTGTTGCTCGACGAAATAGAATTGTTTGGTCCCAAGCCAACGTCCATTTTCACCGATGAAAAAGGCCATCAAGGCCAAATCGTGATCGAAACCGGCACTTTAATTTGGCTCGCAAGCATTTACGGTGACAACCTGAACTCAAACGATTACGTCACCGGCTTCGAAACGGATTTGCATGGCCTCGCCTCCCAAATTATAAACGACCACGACGAAAGCTACAAGCAGTAGCTGTTGGTGGATACTTTGGCTTGAGATCTGTGGTGGACAAAAAACGGATTTGAAAAGCCAGCTTCGGTATCTAAATTCACTGCATGAACAGACTGATCCCATTCCTATTTTTGGCCGTTTTCGTGACGCTTTCAAGCTGCAGCAAAGAAGAAGGCTGCACGTATCCCAATGCATGCAATTATGACTCCGATGCCGTTCTAGATGACGGATCGTGTGAATATGAAGCTTGCTCAGGTTGCACCGACCCTGGCGCTTTGAACTACGATGCTTCTGCGGAATCTGACGACGGCGGGTGCATCTATGATCCGGCGGTGAGCACGGCCAATTGCGAGTCCAATGTTGAATTTGATTCTTACAGCTACCCGGTAGTGGCCATCGGAGGTCAGTGCTGGTTCGCGGAAAACCTTCGCAGCAGTGTCTTTCAGGACGGCTCGGAAATACCGTTCGAAGACGGAAGCAGCTTCCCCAATTTGGAGTCCCCCGCGCGAACGACTTACAGCAACAGCGAATTCATCTTCAACAACTACGGACACCTCTACAACGCTCATGCAGCTACTACCAACATCAATGGTGGAATTTGCCCAAGCGGTTGGCATGTGCCGACCGAGTTGGATTGGGTTGAATTGGAATCTTTCTTATACGCCGCTGGCCATGGAGAAAGCATGGGAGCTGCGCTTAAGTCAACATCAGGATGGGCAGCCAATGGCAACGGTGAAGATCTATTTGGCTTCAACGGAATTGGCGGCGGCCATGCTTGGCCCGATGGAGGCTTTTACAGCTACAATGTATGGGGTGCTTACTGGAGCTCTACAGAGACCGAAGCTGTGCCAACAAGCGCCAATTACCGTCAACTCGGCAATTCAACTGACCAACTGGAAAATGGATCTTATTGGTCTGTCACCGGCTGCAGCGTGCGCTGTGTTGAGGACTAAAAGATGAATCCAATCAAAAAGAAGGGAGCTTTCTAGCTCCTTTTTTTTTGGTCAGTAGCTTTTTTATTCTTCAGTGTCTTTGAGGCAGCGTGCGGACATTCCGAACCATTGACTGATTTGGTCAACGAGAATCGACCCTTGATATGCGACTCGTAGAAAACTGGACTCGTTTGGCAGACCTTCTGTGGATGTCCACAAGTAAAAGTCACCAGACAAACTGAAATAACCCGATGGATTCCTCCATCCTTGAGGGACAACATCAAGCCCAGACTCTCCTGTCCCAACTCCCCACGCTCCTTCTGCCGCCAAGTCTGGTCCGGCCAAATTTACCCCGCCATAATATCCGACAAGGTCAAGAACATCGGTTTCGGAAGGAGGAGACCATCCCGAAGGACAAAGTCCTCGCGGGTCTTGGATTGCCTCAAAATTGTACAATCGTCCGTGCCAATCCAAATTTTCTATTTCATCGCAAGGACCATAACAATCAGATGAATCTTCTCCATAAATGGAAGTCGCTCCGAAATCTGTTGAGGACCATTGAACATCATCTAAATTATCCGGTATAAGATCTCCATTCGCATACTTCTGGTTTCTTAAGTTCTCCGCAAACCAACACTGCTCCCCAATCAGCACCGTAGCATAATCATACCCGTGATAGCTCATCGGGTCGCCGCAAGTGAATTCACCCAGCTCAGGATCTACATCTTCGGCTTCGCAATCGGTAGCATAAACCGAGAGCAGCTGCATCAGGTCATTCACGCCGATGACGCCGTCTCCGTCAAGGTCTTCTTGGCAGGTTTCACTTACCATGCATTGTTCAAATTCGTAATCCCAATACATCCCTTCACCGCAACACCCAGGCCCAGGACAGCAGGAATAATCGCAAGCCTCTCCTTCACATTCGGCCAGTGCATTGTAGTTGCATGCCTCGGCTTCCATACAGCCAGAAGGAACGCAGCTGTCGTCGTCTGAGGTGGCTTCTGAGTCGAAATTGCATGCGGTTTCGTCGGTGCAGCCAGATATCGGAATTTCTACAGTATACAAAGCTTCAATTTCAGCTTCAGTTAGAGCTCTATCCCAGAACCCTACTTCATCGATGAGTCCAGTTGTATATTGATTGTCTGCTCCACCTCCTATATAAAATGCATTTGAGCCTAAATAGCAACCTCCTCCCCAATTTACAGAATTCATGTTTACAAACAGCTCACCATCCACATAAAAACTCGCTGTGCCGACACCAGACACAATAACCAAATGATGCCACTCATCATTAATGTCTAATGAAGAATAAGGGTTATAAAAGCAGTTAGAATGAAAATCTATATTGGTGCCTGAATGATTATAAGCATAAGCAAACGTATGTTGACCATAATTCCCTAACTGAAAAAACAAATCATAGGGTTGCCCACCAGCATCACCCTGAGAGAGAAGCCAAATCGACAATGTGATTTCACTTGGGTTATTTAATCCAACCAATGACCCATTGACATATGAGGAAACGCCATTAAATGATCCTGCACTATTAACAGTGCCAAAGCGATCTGTGCCAAAAGAAACGCCATTGTTTTGCCCATTGTTACCATTTCCACTCTCATCATTCGCATTTCCATTAAAAGGATACCACGCCACCAGCCCATCGGGCGGCACGTAATCGGGAACATTCTGGGAAGTCGCGTTTAGGCACACGGCGCACAGCGCCATGCACAAAGTGAAGAGTTTGGGTTGCATCACAGTCAATTTGGTATGCCTAATATACCTCAGCAACCCGCAATCCCCCCTGAATGATTAAAAGTAGCCTACCAATTGGAATTCACATGGGGCGTGGGTCATACAACGCGCGCATGTTGCCATCGGAGTAATTCGCGGCCTACATAGTGGCCTACACTTTTCTCAAACTACTATTTATCAACACTTTATAAGTACTAAAAGTTGAGCCGGGGGAAGTGTACCCCCCTTTGTCAACCTCAATGAATACAAGGCTTTCAGAGTTTGATTCCCAATGCGGCCCTATATGCGGCCCTATTTGTTGTCAACTGAAAAGATTCTGAATTCCTTGTGCGGCAAGTTGACTCATTGAATAATCATGCTTGACATTTTTGCAGGACAAAATCCCCCGCAAAGAAGCCGATCAAGCGCACAGCTTTGGGCTCCTTTATCGAGCGAGTTGGTAATTCCCCTTGATATCAGGAAGTAGCAGTGCTTATAGGAGCAATGCAAGGATTAGGAGTACTTTAATTATTCCCGTCACGAGACCGGTAATAGCCATACCCTTTCCTTTCCTACCGGTTCGACTTGTTTTTGCCAAGCCAATAGCGCCGAAAATGATTCCCAGAACTCCAAAGCCGAAAACAAGTAATCCGAAAATTCCACAACACATGGCAGCAATCGACAGACCGTCAGTACCAACGTCAGAAGGTTCAATACCAAAAAATGAGCGTTTAAGCGATTGCGAAAAGCGTTGGAATGTCCATGAATCTGATTCCACGACTGCCCCTTCAATATCAAAATAAGCTGGTTGATTCGATATTTCTATGTGATTGTCAATCATCGATGGTGCGTCTTGTAGATGAGGCGGATCTTCAAAAGAATCCGCAGCACCATTAACCGGCAAATCACTCATAAACTCAGACCGCTCATATTCTAAGAATTCCCAATCATCATGGACTACATCAGTTACTTCAAAAAAATCTTCGTCCGACTCTGTCCAGTCCTGAGCGTACAAGTCAGCATTATCATATTCAAGTTCCGCGATTCTCTGGTCTACCACAAACGCCTCCCTTTCTTGATCTAAATCATTTGAAAATATCTGATTTGACGATGACCGAGAAGGAATGTAAAAACCGTCCATCAAAGTCCTTTTCTGAATACCGCAACTCGTTATTCCAATTGCAAGAATGGAAAATATTATTAATTTAAATTTCATTTTTGCCTTCTTTTATTTCGACCATAAGTTATCGCAGAAACACTTAATCCCCATATAATCAAACTTTATCCCCCATGATGACACCTGTCCCAAAACTGAAACGCTAAGAAATCCCAGTAACAGCTCAAGTCCTGTTCATGATGCAATGTAAAAATTGATTTCAATTATTTTACTTGCATCCTTCGAACAAATTCATTTCAAACCACATCTCCTGACCGTTCGAATTTCACCTTTTACACCTCAGACTAAAAGGGGCGCAGCAATTCCCGTGGTGACCAATTCCGGATGAAAAACCGAGTCTACGGATCACCTCTTACAACGGCAGTGCAAAGCCGTTTGCGGTAGGTTTTTGAGGTGGGGTAACCAATCGAAGCTTCCCGCCCTAAATAGGCCCATGAACGACATCAAAACCATCGAAGAACTGAGCGTGTACAACGAACGATTGAACGGCATTGTAATGGCCTTAAAACGGCTTGAGGAACGAGAAAGGAAAGACGCTCAAAGCGGAACCGATGACACCCCCTCTGACCCCTAATGATTCCAGGCCTTTCAGACTTCAGCTCCCATTCCGTCACACTATCCGTCACACTTGGACATGATTTGAAAAGGATCTGAATTCCTTGTGCTGCAAGTTTACCCCTGGAATGGTTAGGCTTGACATTCTTGCAGTGTGAAACCCCTCACACAGAAGCCAATCAAGCGCACTGCTTTGGGCTCCTGGCTGAAAGGCAA
>Ga0209631_10000828_pt1 | contig 41365 bp, 32 predicted proteins | sample COG_08_FD_184752 | JGI IMG/M metagenome (GOLD analysis project Ga0209631, IMG submission 184752) | Pelagic Microbial community sample from North Sea - COGITO 998_met_08 (SPAdes) (version 2) | ecosystem: Environmental > Aquatic > Marine > Neritic zone/Coastal water | place: Helgoland, sampling... | reverse complement strand
GCGTCGGGTCCGCGCCGTGGGCCAACAGAAGGGCGCAGATGTCCGCGTGGCCGCGGTGCGCGGCGAGGTGCATGGGCGTGCGCCCCTCGCCTGGGCACGACGCGCACAGATCCGCGTTCGCGATGACCAGCGCTTTGACGCACTCTAAATGCCCTTCCCGCGCCGCGACGATGAGGGGCGTCGCGCCGCCGTCCCGCGCCTTCTCCGTGTTGGCGTTGTGCGCCAGCAGCTCGGCGACCGCGTCGGCGTGGCCGTGCGCCGACGCGAACCACAGCGCGGTACATCCGTCAGTCTCGGCATCTTCGATGCACGCCGTGAGGTCGTACGGGTCTCGTTCGCGGAGAAACGATCGGATGAAGTGGACGTCGCCGTCCCTGGACGCGGCGCGGAGGTGGGAGTAGTCCGCGCGGGATGCGAGCGCGAGCGACGCCATCGGGACCCCACCCGTGAGCCCTCCCGAGAGCGCCCCCTCGCACTGCCAAAAGTTGCCCGCACCTGCGAGGTGAAAATCAAACTCCTTCGCCAGTTTGTTGCTCTTAATCAATCATCCCGGGGCGCTCGGTGAGGGCACAACGAGCCTCGCCGAAACCCGTCGTAGGTGAGAGACTCGTAGGAAGGCACCCGCGCTACTGAGACGTGAACCCGACGTCCCCGATGTCCTTCGGAACACCCGGAGGGTTCGGCGCATCGCCGGTGGGGGGCGGATTCGGGCAGCCCCAAGGGAGCCCCGTGGGCGGTGTGAGCCCTTACGGCGCGCCGTCCCCGACGCAGCCGGCGCAGGTGCCGAACCCGAACAACGACTTCCAGGTGGCGAACCCGCCCAACGACGGCATCTCCTCGCTGTCGTGGTCGCCCGTCGCCAACTTCCTCGTCGCCACCGCGTGGGACGGCGACGTCTACTGCTACGAGGTTGGCAACAACGGGCAGGCTGTGCCAAAAGCTTCGCAGAAGCACGAAGGACCGGTGCTGTGCAGCGACTGGTCGCACGACGGCACCGCGGTGTTCTCGGGCGGATGCGATAACAAGGCGCAGAAGTGGGACCTCGCGACGAACACCCCAACGCAGGTGGCGCAGCACGACGCGCCCATCAGGCACCTATGCTGGATCAAGGAGGTAGGGTTAAAATTCATTCAGATCCCGCCTCGACAAGGCACACGCTGCACCCCATTTGATTGAATTCACAAATGCGATCGACCTGAGACCACTGACCCATAGACCGCAATACACGAACGCTGACCCCCTTCTCACCCACCACATCACCCACCCACACACAGGTCAACCTACTAGCGACGGGCTCGTGGGACAAAACCTTGCGGTACTGGGACACCCGGTCCCCGACCCCCGCGCTGCAAGTGCAACTCCCCGACCGATGCTACGCACTTTCTTGCACGCACCCGCTGCTCGTGGTGGGCACCGCCGAACGGCACATCCAGGTGTACGACCTGAACAACCCGTCCGCGCCGTTCAAGCAGCTCCAGTCGCCGCTCAAGTACCAGACACGCACCGTGGCGGCGTTCCCGGACAAGAGCGGGTACCTCGTCGGCAGCATCGAGGGCAGAGTAGCCGTGCAGCACGTGGACGATGGTACGTTTATTTTTATTTCCGTATGGGCAATGTGACTGACGTCGTGTTTTATTTGATATATACAGCTGCCCAATCGAAGAATTTCACGTTCAAGTGCCACCGGGAGCAGACGGACATCTACGCCGTCAACGACATCAAGTTCCACCCGACGCACGGAACATTCGTCACCGCGGGTGCGGATGGGGTTTTCAACTTTTGGGATAAGGATTCCAAGCAACGGCTTAAGCAGATGGGCAAGTGCAACGCTCCGATTCCGTGCGGTGAGTTTTCTTTAATCATCGTATGGGAAATTAGGCTGATGTTTTTTTAATTCACATTACAGGGGCGTTTAGCGCGGACGGCGGCATCTACGCGTACGCTGTGTCATACGACTGGAGCAAGGGTGGGCAGGATCCCATGGCGCAGACGGGGCAGAATAACATCTTCCTTCACGGGGTGCAGGAGAGCGAGGTGAAGCCGAGGCCGCCCGCCGCGCGCGGGAGACGGTAAAGGGGCCGCGGGGGAGCGTAAGTGTTAACACTTACACTAAAAAAACCAACTAAAAAATATTCGTCGCGTTGTTAAAATGAATGAACTACAGTAGTCAGCCTCACGCCTCCTCCTCGCCGACTCCAAAAGAATACACGCATCGGGCGCGGCACCCGCCTCCCCAAATCTAAAAGGGAGGCCCGGTTCCTTTTTACCGCGCCCGCACACTCACTATCATACATCGTCACTCCCGTCGTCGTCTCCCCCCCAAAAAAATACACTGCGTCGATCCCGTCGACGCCGCCCCAAAAAATTACATCACCGACGCGACTCGCTCTGGTCCTTGGCGCCGTCCACGCTCCTCCGCATCAGCTCGTACCGTTCGCACCGCCTCTCCGCCCTCCACAGACTCGCCCCGAACGCCGCAGCCTCCACCACCATGTACCGCATCCCATCGAGCGGCATCCTCACCACGTCCAGTTTGTCCGACAAATCGACAAACTCCGACAGCTGAGACTCGAACCGCTCCGCGAACTTCACGACATCCTCCATCGACGGATCGAACGGCACCACGTCCGCGTCAGTGCCGTGGAGCTCTCCATCGTCGGCGCGTCCATCGAGCGCGGACCTCAACGCGGATGTATGACGCGATGACGCGTCACCGAACAGCGCAGCGACGTGCGAATCCAGCACGGCGGCGACGTCATCCTCGCCGATCGTCGCGAGGGACGCGCGGAGCGTCGGCTCCATGGCGTCCACGAACGCGCGCAGGTTGGGCGCCGCGTCCACATCGGCTTGCATGTCGAAGATGGGCTTCTCGTAGAACGGCTCGTCGTACTCGGCGTCGGGCGCGGGTTCGCCGTCGGACTCAGATTCGGACTCGCCGGTTGAAGAATCGCCGACCCAATCGCCGATGGCGGACGGAAACGCCTTTGGAAGGTGAAACGCGGAAGATGAATCGTCATCGTTTCGGTACCCGGTGGCGCGGCGCCATTGTCGCTGTCGCCTCGAGTCCCTCGCGCGCTCCAGCTCAGCCTCCACGTCGCGATGGTCAAAGTCGTCGGCGTTCAGATTCGATTGGAGCGCCTCGGCGCGTTGAAACGCGGCGGCGGATCTGTCTCTTCGCCGTTGACGCGCCTCTAGGACAGCCGGGTCCGTCTCGGAATCCAAATCGGCATCCTCTTCACCCTCCTCCGCGATCCAATCGCCGATCGAGCTGGGATAGGCGGGTAACGACGAAATGTTAGACACGAGCTCGTACCCATCCGCCCGGCACTTGGTCTCCGAAGTCTCAGCCTCGGGCGTTACCGGGGGCAACGCCTGGAATTTGTGCTCGAGCGCCAGGCGTGTGTCGACGACTTCGAGGAAGTAACCGTACATCGCCGATTGCGAGTAGACGCGAGCGAGGGTGGGCGTCAGGAGCCCGGACGCCGCGCGCGTCCGTCCGCGTTCGCTCGGGAGTCCGCTCGAAGCGGTACCCGAATGTATCGATTCGATGACGCGGTCGATGTGCCGCTCGAGGAGCTCATCCGCACCCGCGGGGAGGCACTCGCGGACTAAACGCGATACTTTCCGTTCGTGCGCCTTGCTTCGCCCGCGACTCCGTCCGCCGGTGGGTAAGACATTGGATCCCGATCGCAGCGTCAGGTGATTGCGCCCTGATCTTTTTCCATCCCCGCGAAACGCGTCGACGGAGGACGCGAGCGGGACGCCCAGGCCGCAGTGCCTGGCGACGACGGAGAGGTACATCGCGTCCCTGAGCTCCTTGGCGCGGTGTGATCGCGCGCCGGACGCGACGGCGGCGGCGAGCTCGGCTTGCATCCTTCGCTCATCTTTATCCGCGTTTGGCCTCGAGCTCGGATTGTCCGTTCCGTCTTTTTTATCGTTTACGGAAGAGCTCGGGTGCCCGTTCTTGGCACCCTTCGAGGCTGAGCTCGAGGCTGACGCGGTGTGTGCGTTGTTGTTGTCGGCACCGTTGACGTTATCGCCGGTGCCCTTGTGTGTGTGCTCACCGAAGAGGACGCCCTCGAGCCGGAGGTACTCTGTGGACGGGAATCCGTCGCCGGTTTTCTCGGTTAAATCACAGCTGTGCCCCGCGAAGGGCGGGGAGGCGCGACCGAACGGGGCGACGCCGCGGGTGTCGCGGAGGGAGCCGGAGCGGCCGCCGGGGAACGACGGGTGAAGCACGTCGGACGCGAGCGCGCGAAGCTGTGCGGGGAACGATGGAGAACGGGGAACGGGTCAGAGTTGAAAAGGGTACCAATTCGTGACTCGAGTGTTTTTCTCTGGGAAGTAAGGCGCGAGTTCCAAGGGACAAAAGTGGTCGTTGCGCTTTTTGTTCGCGGCGGGATGCGCGGGGGGAACCGCGCGACGCGCGGCCCGAGGCGCGCGTTGTTCCCAAAGGCGACCGGTGTGGGCTCGAACACGTCGACGCGCGGGCCCTCCATCACCGCGTCGGTCCGCGTGGGGCGCCGCATCCGACCGAACGGAGGGGCGGCGGCGAGGGCGAATCCGAGATGGGTCGGCCAAAAAAGCGTAAACTCCGAGAGTGAGTAGGGATTGCGGCCGGGGGGGAGGGAGGGGGCGCAGCCTACCTGGTCGGAGAGCGCGCGGTCGAAGGCGACGGGGTCCGTCTTGAGTATGCGCTCGAGCTCGGAGCCCATGGCGGTGGACGCCTCGAGGGGCGCGAGTCGAGCGGCTTCCGCGGCGTCGTCGCGCCCGTCGTCCGCGGAGGCGGAGGGCACGAGGCGAGCGCCTCTGCGAAGAAGAGTCCTGTCTTCGCCGTGCACATCCGGCGTGACGGCAACGCGGGGCGCGCGTCTCGGGCGACCGGTCGGGTCGCCTCGACGCGCGCGCCGCGCGTTCACCGGCCCGCGCCACGCTATACGCGCGGGAGGGTCGAGATGCGCGTGCGTCGCCATGGTCAGACGGGCGCGCGCGTTTCCGGTCTGCGTCTCGCTCGCTGACTCACGCTCTAAAACCTTTTCGTTCGCAGACGACTCGGGGAAACAACACCCGCGCCAAAAAACTTCCCGCGAAGCGTCGGGGGCGGGTGGGAAAGAGCGCGGTGGTCGGGGCGGTGACGCGCGGGTGCCGCGGGATGACTGCGATGGTTCGCTCGATGATACGCCGTCACTTGGATCGCCCGCGTGTTTCGGTCGTTCGAGTCCACGGCATGACCATCACGCGCGCCCCCACGGCGCCCCCCCGAACCAAAATCTACCATGTCGGGAACCGGGAAATCCCAAAGCAGATTCTCGAGAGACACCTCAGCAGCCGTGGATGGAAAATTGGCTGAAATCGCGAGTGGTGCGTGAACGGTGTGAGTGGACTGGCGGTGGACGGTAATTGGACCGTAATTCGCTATCTCCAATGGAATTATCCACTGCGGAGCAGGCTGTTGAGATCTCTCGAGTAGAATTATCCACATTCCGAGGCTTGGGTGCCTCTTCTTCTCAACAAGGTCGCGGCGGGCCATTGATAGAGACAGGCGTGCACTGCCCGGCCGTCGAGGATGAGCATCGTCGCCGCGTCCACGTTCGCACCCGTCGCCACACGCGGCGTGACCCTCGGGAGACGGTCCAACGACCGCGTCTCGGCGACCCGGCTGGCGCGCCCCGCGGTCACCGCGCGCGCCCAGGCGAAGGCCGACGTGGCGAAGGGCGTCGTCGCGGTCAGCCGACGAGCGGGGCTCGCGGCGGCCTCCGGGCTGGCGATCGCCGGGCTGGCGACGCGACCCGCGCGCGCGATCGGCGGCGCGGCGGTGGGTCTACCCGACGTCGTCGAGCTCACCCCGGACAACTTCGCCAAGCAGGTACGCCCACGCGCGACGAACCCTCCGATCGATCGAAGATCGTCACCCCTGCGATTATTCATCGATGATGATCGCTAAAGCCAAACGCGTACCAGACACTGACTGACGACCCACCCTCCTCCCTCACGCCAATTGTTAATTCATAACAGGTCGAGGTCCCCGGCACGACGTTCGTGGAGTTCTACGCGCCGTGGTGCCCGTTCTGCCAACGACTGGAGCCCACGTGGAACGAACTCCCGAACCGGCTGAAAGAAAAAGGCGTCGATACCAAGATCGCGCGAATGAACGTCGACACGTACACGGACTACGGCGAGCGGTTCGGTGTGACGGGGTTCCCGACGCTGATGCTGTTCAGAGACGGGCGTCCGGTGGGGCAGAAGACGGGGTTGACCGACATGGCGACGCTGATGAAATACGCGGGGTACCAGGAAACCGGGCCGCTGGGGCTGGGGGGATCCAAGGCGGAGTTGAACCTGGTGCTCGGCGGCGACCAGGTGGCGGCGGCGGCGGATGAACTCAACGAGCTCCGGCGGATGATCAACGGCGAGGTGGACGGGGATAAGGCGGCGGCGCTGGCGCACATCGACGCGGTCGAGCGGCTCTTCGCCAAGCGCGCGCTGTGAGTTAGTCGAGGGTCCATCTGTTTGATTCAATCGTTCGTTTAATTCAATCGTTCGTCTCCGAGTCGCTAGTGTCACTCCGAGCCGCCCAACGACTTCATCGCCGATTCCATGAGGACACCATCCGCCTTCTCCTCACCGCCCCTTCCTTCTCCCTTTCCCTTCTTCGCTCTGTTGCCTTCCGAGTCCCGCCGCTTGACGTACCTGAGCAGAGAGATGATCGCGGCGGGAGTGACGCCGCTGATGCGCTGCGCCGCCGCCAACGTCGCGGGCCTCGCCTCTTTCAGCTTCTCCCGGTCCTCCGCGCTCAACCCAACCTTGATGCTGTCGTAGTCCAGGTCCATGGGAAGCTCGAACCCTTCCTCCGTTCGCATCACCTCCACCTCACGTCGCTGGCGCTCGAGGTACGGAGCGTAGTAGCACTCGATGAAAGCGGACTCCACGGCGCTGGGATCTTTTTCCAAAATTTCCTTTATAATCGCCGCCGCCGCCGCCAACTCGTTCGACGAGCTGCTCGCGCGGTGAAAATCGTTGCTCGCGTCCACGGCGTCCACGGCGTGCTTGTCGCGCTCGGTGCCCGAGCCGGGACCCGCGTTTCCCAGCGCGTTCAACACGCGGTGGAAGCCGATGTTCGGAACCGCGAGAAGCTCGGCGACGCTTACCGATTTCCCGCTCTTCCCGGCCGGGGCGTTATCGACGCCGTGTTTAGCCCACCGCGCGGCGCCCATCCTCGCGTCCTTCATCGCGTCGTGCGCGCGTTCCGCCAGCATCGCGCGCGTTCGCGCCGCGTCACCCCTGGCCGCATCCACCAGCCCGCAATATTCGCCGTGCACGGTCAAGCGCAAGTCGGCGTTGTCGGGACGAACGGAGAGTCTGTGCTCGACGCGAGAGGAAAACATGCGGTACGGCTCGGACGTTCCCCTGCGCGTTAGGTCGTCCACGAGGACGCCGAGGTAGCTGCTGCCGCGGCCCATGATGGACGGCGGGAGCGCCTCCAAGCCCTCAAACTCCAGCGCCTTACCCGCGGCGTTTGCGCCCGCCACCTGTAACAAAACACGCCGTCATTCCAGTTGCCCATACGGAAATAAAAAATAACCAAAAATAACCAAAAATAAACTCACCAACCCCTGCGCGGCGGCTTCCTCGTACCCTGTGGTTCCGTTGATCTGCCCCGCGAAGAACAGCCCGCCCACGCGCTTGGTCTCCAGCGTCCATCGAAGCTCCCGTGGGTCCACGTAGTCGTACTCGACGCCGTACCCCGGCCGGAGCATCTTCGCGTTCTCCAACCCTGTACACAAAACACGACGTCACTCTAATTGCCCATATGCAAATTAAAAATAAACTTACCGGGAATCGTCCGGAGCATCTCGATCTGGTCGGGCTCGTCCAGGGTGTTCGAAAGCCCGTTCGGGTACACGACGTCGGTGTCCAGCCCTTCAGGTTCCAGCCACACGACGTGGGTACGATCGGGAAAACGTTTCACCTTCATCTCCAGCGAAGGGCAATAACGGGGACCGACGCCCTCGCCCATATCACCGCCTTTGAATAAAACACGACGTCATACTAATTGCCCGTACGAGAAGAAATAAAATAAACTCACCTTCAAAGTTTAAGAAACCCTTCGCCTCCTTCATCACCCGCTCCGTCTCCGACGTGGTCCGCGTCGCCCAGCAGCTCACCTGTTTGACGGGCGGGACCCAGCCTTTGTATGCGTTGAGGAACCCGAACGGTCGCGGCGGTTGGTCTCCCGGCTGCTCCTCCAAGCCCGAGTAGTCGATCGACGCGCCGTCGATCCTCGGCGGCGTTCCCGTCTTCAGCCGGCCCATCTGTACACAACAAAACACACCGTCAGTCCAATTGCCCGTATGTCAATAAAAATAAACTGCAAATAGAAATAAACTAACCTGGAACCCGAGGCCGTACAGCCTGTCCGCCAGCGCGTGCGCGCCCCTCGCCGCTGTGGCGTCCGGCTTCTCCGTGATCGTCGTCGGCATCCGCCCCGCGGGTATGCGCTTACCCCCGACGTGCAGGACGCCTCTCAGGAACGTCCCGGTGGTGACCACCACGGACTTGGCTGTTAACAAAACACGACGTCAGTCTAATTGCACGTGCAAGTATAAAAATAAACTTACCGGTGATCTTACGCCCATCCGCCGTCTCCACCCCCGCGACGACGCAGCTCCGTTTGCCCCCCGGCGGCCCGAACCGCGACGGGTTTTGGTCCTCGACCTGGGCGTTCATGTCGGGCGCACCGTGCGGTCGTGGGTTCGATTCCGGCGTGTCGCGAACGATGAGGTCGTACACCGCGGCGTCGACGACTTCGAGGTTTGGCGTGTCGAAGAGCATCGATTGGACGTTGCGTTTGTATACGGTCCTGTCCATCTGCGCGCGTGGTCCTCGCACGGCGGGCCCCTTGGACGCGTTGAGGACCCGGAACTGGATCCCGGAGGCGTCCGCGGCGGCGCCCATGATCCCGCCGAGCGCGTCGATCTCGCGTACGAGCGCGCCCTTGGCGAGGCCTCCGATGGATGGGTTGCAGGACATCTCGCCGACGGAGCCGAGCGGGGATGGGGTGACGAGCGCGACGCGCGCGCCCCTACGCGCGGCGGCGGCGGCGGCCTCGGAGCCCGCGTGGCCTCCGCCGATGACGACGACGTCGAAGTCGGTGGTGGGTTGGGCGGAGGTGGACGCGAAGCCCCGCGAGCGAGCGTCGGCGGTTGTTAGGGCGACTGCGATGGGAGCGTCGGGAGCTCCAGCGATTGGGAACGGGAGACGCGATGACGCGGCGACCGAGGACGAGGATGCCGCGGAGGACGCCGCGCGCGATGCGCGACGCGCCACCGCTGAGAGCATGGCGGGCGATGGACGCTGCGAACCGCCTCGATCGAGTTGTGCCTCAAACCTCTGAAAAACCACCAACCGAGCTCCACCGTTAACCGCGTGAATAAACATGACGTTGTTCTGACCAAATGCCCTACCAAACACCCGTTAATTCCAAATACGCGTGTGTTTCCGTATGCATATCAGTTAGACACATATCTAACAGATTGTCGGTTCAGGCTGCGCCAACTGGACACAAAGCTGACTGTTCAGGATAAAATAGGCGCGATCAGAACTTCACGCGCCTTACCCCACCCGCGCTCAGCGATGTCCATCGTGTTCGCCTCGGCGCTCGCGCGTTCCGTCGGTCCGCCGGTCACCGGCTCCCGGCGCATCGCGCCCGGCGTCGGCGTCGCTAAATCGCCGCACAGCTGTGCGCGCGCCCCATCGGTCACCGCGCACGCCAAAAAGAAGGGTGGATCGAGGGATTCGTACGAGGACTACGACGACGGCTTCGGCAGCGGCAGCGGCAACTACGACGCCAACTTCAACTCCATCGACGACGACTTCGGCGCGGCGAGCGACTACGATTCCTTCGGCAGCCCCACCAAGTCCGGCCAGACGGCGGGCGGCAAGAAGAAGGGTGCCGCGAAGCGCCCAAAGAAGACCAAGGCTGGCGACGACGGCCTCGGGCCCGTCGCCGGCGACGTCTCGCGCCTCATCCGCTCCAACGCGCCCGCAAAGCCCGAGAGCGGCGCCATCGGGTCGTCCCTCGACTCCGGCGACGGACCTAACTTCGTCAAGCCGCTCGACGGCTGGAAGAAGAAAGGCGAAGGATCCGCGTACGGGGATGTGTTTCAAAACTCCGCTGCGTTTTCAATGGACGACGGAGATATGGACTTTGGCGAACCCATCGAACCGGACGCGCCTCGGGTCGTGACCGTGTCGACGGCGGCGCCCAAGAAGGAGAAGAAGGACGCCGCGCCCGCCAAGGCCGTGGACCCGGCGGACACCGGCAAAGGGGAGAAGAAGGCGAGCCAGACGCTGAAGAAGTGGGGCTTTGATCAGGCGGACGTCGACGCGGCGTTGGGCGCGACGGAGGACGACGCATCGTCCGTCGTCGGCGAGGGGCAGACGGCGTACAACAAGAAGCGGCAGGTTCTCGCGCTCGACTGGCTGCTGCTCAACGCGCCGGAGGATGCCATCCCGATGGACTACCGCAACGACGCCATCAAGGCGAGGTCGTGATCTATTTAGCGAGTACGAACATCAATTTTTCTGTAAGACCACTGTTTCTCTTCACTCGTTCTTCTTCGTATTGAAACAAAGTGACACACCCCCGCGCCGTGGGGCCTGGCTAGTCGCGTGTAGTGTTATAAAGAATCCAAGCTCACTTGGCAATTCACTCTCAAACCCATGACCAAACAAGTGCGACCCGACGTCGCAAAAACCAATCAAATCAATCGGCGAAAAAAAGATTTACTTGGGAGCCTTGGACGCCTTGATGCCCGCGATGGCGGCGGCGTAGTCGTCCGAGTTGAACACGGCGGAGCCCGCGACGAGGGCGTTGGCGCCGGCGTCGATGACCTTGTAGGCGTTGGCGGGGGAGACGCCGCCGTCGACCTCGATCCACGGGTTAACTCCCTTCGCGTCGCACATCGCCTTGATCTTCGCGATCTTCTCAACCTGCGACTCGATGAAGGACTGGCCGCCGAAGCCGGGGTTGACGGACATGACCAAGATGAGGTCGACGCAGTCGAGGACGTACTCGAGGCATTCGGGGGGGGTTCCGGGGTTGAGGACGACGCCCGCCTTGCATCCGAGGTCCTTGATCTGGTTGACGGTGCGGTGGAGGTGGATGGTGGACGCGCCTTCCGCGTGGACGGAGATGATGTCGGCGCCAGCCTTGGCGAAGTCCGCGACGCGGAGCTCGGGCTCGACGATCATGAGGTGGCAGTCGAGCACCTTGTCGGTGACGGGGCGGAGCGCGTCGACGACGAGGGGGCCGATGGTGATGTTGGGGACGAAGCGGCCGTCCATGACGTCGATGTGGATCCACTCGGCGCCGGCCTCATCGACAGCCTTGACCTGTGGGGGGGCGGGGGGTCAGCGAGACGCCAGTTGGACGGGGGAATCCTATCCGGATCGCTGGGCTATTTTCCGAGAGGGGGCGCCGCCCGATCGCACGCCGCGCGGGGCATTCGCCCACTCGAGCGCCCAAATCGTGGATGTGTGTCAGGGTATTGAACGGGACATCGAACCGGTCAGAGAGCGGGGCTTAGACACGTACCTCGGCGCCGAGGGTGGCGAAGTTGGCGGAGAGGATGGATGGGGAGACGATGACGGAGTTCTTGTCGCACGCGTCCACCTTGGCGTTGGCGGACACGTTGAACGCGGCGCGAGCCTTGGTGGCGACGCGCTTGTTGGCGACAGCCTTGCCCGCGAGGGACTTGCGGGCGAAGACGGCGGAGTTGGTGACGGCGGACATCGTACTAGACGGTGCGGTGTGTAAAGTGGAGAGAGCCGGAGGAGCTCGGTGCACTGAACCGGTGACAAATTGGATCCGATAAGACCTGCCCCGTGAACCGTGAACGACGGTCTACTTTCCACTGTATTTTACACTGGTATAGACCACCTGCCTCATTTTTCGGGGTCAAGGGTTTTGGCTGGAAATTGTTCAGGAAGCCGCGAGTGAGACGCCGAGCGGACACACCCGGTGCACGTTCGCAAACGCCGCACTCGTCGTTTTTAGACCAGACAACATGGCCGCTTTCACCGTTTCCATGTCCGCCCTCGTCGGCGCGCCCGTCAAGGTACGTCGCGTCTTCGCACCGTCGACGCAATCCGGCCACCGTCGGTGTGGCCACCAGAGGGTTTTTCCGGGAGGGATGTGGGTGAAAAAGCGAGCGCGAGCGCCGCGCCGGAGACGGCGCGGCTCTCACGCGTCGAGCGGTCGACGCGATCGCATCGCGCGGCATCACCGGTGTTCGTTCGTCGCTCGCGATTCGCGCGGCGTACGAATCCGGAAAGGGCGCGCGTCGACCAAGAGCCGCGCGCGGCCGCGTCGCGACGTCATCGCCGTTCCAGCCTCCCTTATCCAAGGCCGGCTGGGCTTTTCCCACGCGAACCGACGGGCGACACAGCTGTGACGACGGCGTTCACGCGCCTCGGTCCCGCGCCCGTACTTGTCCACATCGTCCACGCGACCACGCGTCGGCATCCCGCGAGTTCGTCTCCCTCCGCGTCCACCCACCGCGTCTCCACCCACCGCGCCTCGCTGACCTTCGCCCCATTTTTCCTCCTTTCCATCCAATTTCAATCACAGGCGCGCTCCTCCGTCGTGTCCCGCAAGGCTGTCCAACAGCGCGGCGCCCGCCTCGTGGTGCGCGCCGAGGGCGAGGAGGCTGAGGCCAAGGCGGATGCCCTCGCGGGCCTCAAGCCCACCAAGTGCGCGGATTTCAAGTCCATGTCCAACGACGAGCTCAACGCGCAGATTGTCGACGCCAAGAAGAAACTCTTCGAGCTCCGCATGAGGCAGTCCACGCGCAAGGAGTACAAGGGCCACCACTTCGGGATCCTCAAGACGAAGATCGCGCAGATTCGCACCGTGAAGCGCGAGCGCGAGGTTACCGAGGGTGTCAACAAGCGCGATAGCCGCAAGATTAAGCGCGAGGAGCGCGCGGCTAACATCTACCTGTAAACAAACATTCGCTCGGAAGAAGCATCTGACTTTAGTGCGAATGTTGGAGAGCGAGCGGGGCGGCTCCGGCGGGCGTCGGAGTCGGTTTTCTCTCCCGGGGGTGGGCGACGGGGCAGCGGCGTTGACACAATAGCTTAATTCTTTTAGCGATTATCATGTAAAGCGATTACAACCATTGCGCGAGTTGCCGAGTCGACCCGCCCGCTACGCGTTAGTGCTGCCCGAGGTTCCCCACCAGGTTCAGCGTATCCCGCAGGATGAGGAACATCCCCGACCCGAGCAGCAGCAGCACCCCGCTCGCGGTGATGCTCTGCTCCACCTCCGCCGGCAGCTTCTTCCCACCCCGAAGCGCCTCGATCACGATCAGCAGCAAGAACCCGCCGTCCAGCGCCGGCAACGGCAGGATGTTCACGACGGCGAGGTTGATGTTGATCACCGACGCGAACTGGTACAGCCCGCTCGCGTCGGCGCCACGCATGACCTCGGCGCCCACGCCCACGATCGCGATCGGCCCGCTCACGTTATCCTTCGCCTGGCTGAAGTTGGACACGAGCGAGAAGAGGGACTTGCACACCAAACCGGTGAGCCGCCCGAATTCTTTACTCGCCAAGAACAAACCCTCCGCTGGGTCGCTCGCGATTCGCTTACGAACCTCCGCGTTCGCCTCGAGCTGCACCCCGATCCGCCCTTCGCCGTTCACCCCCGTCTTGGGCACCACCTCTATGTCCACCGGCGGGGCGTTTAAACGATCGATTTTGAGCCGGACCGGGTTCGAACCCGCGGCTTTAACTTTAGCCACGACGTCGTTTACCGACCGGCCCGCCGCGGGTAACGATTCGCCGTCGATCGCGGTGATGACGTCGCCCACCTTGACGCCGTACTCACGCGCCGCGGACGTGCTCAGCAGCTGCGCCACCTTCACCCCGGGGCGGTACGCCTGCTCGACGAGGCCCACGGTGTTGACCTGGTAGTTTAGAATCGCCAGCGCGAATGCCACGTTGGCGAGAACTCCGGCGGTGATGACGATGGCTCGGTCTTTAATCGGCCTGTTGCGGAGTAAGTCCGGGTCGTCTTCGGGGTACGGGCAGTCGGGATCGTCGTCGGGAAAGGCGACGAAGCCCCCGAGCGGGACCCATCGCAGTGAGTACTCCACCTCGGGACCTTTGTAGGACAGCAGGTTGGGTCCGAATCCGACGGAGAATTTGGAGACGTGGATGTTCTGGAGCCGCGCGGCGAAGAAGTGCCCGCACTCGTGCACGGTGATGATGGAGGCGAGGACGGCGATGGCCTCGATGGTGCTCGCCGGTCCGTCCAGCTCGAAGCCGGTGTTCATGAGCCCCGCGCCGAGGCCCATGAGTGTGAGCTTTGGTACAAAGTCCGCGAACGGCGGGAACCACTCGTCCACGTCGTCCTTCGTCTCCATCTCGGGCGTCGGCGCGTGTGTGTCGACGACGATCGGTTGAATGACCGTCTCACGCTCGGCATCCGTGGACGAGCTCGGGAAACCCCTTCGCGTCGTGAGGGACGCGCGACGCGGCGACGATGATCGCGTCGTCGTCCGGGAAGAAGAGGAACGCCCCGCAACCGTCATCGGCGACACCTTGGCGACGACCCGGCCCGAGCCGCGACGACGCGCGATGTTCGAGACGCTACCGGCGCTACCGGCGACGAGCGCCGACGTCGTCGATCCCATCGTCCATGCCGCTCCACTCATGATCTCCCCGTCTATCGAAGATCCTCTCTCTCTCTATATGTGGGGGGGGCGCTCGATCTTGTGAGTCTTGTTTCACAGCGTGGCACTGGACGAAGGCACCTGGTGGAAGAGTTAACCAGACCCAACTCGCTCCGTGACGTGTATCACTCATCTTGAAATATGTATTACGTGTATCACGGAATAGACCGGAAGATAGACCAGGATAATGAAATTCGTCGCTTTTACGGTTTGAAACTCGATAAACTCGCAAAAAATCTAATAAGTGTTACACCGTGCGAAGGACTGTTCGCGAGTTTCCCCTATATTCGAATCGATCCCCTATGGGCATTTCAGTGAGAGATTCTCTTTTTGGCTTCGAATTTCTCACCGTCCGATTCGATTCGAACATCTCCCAATAAACGGATAGTGACAGCCATTTCCAAGACAGACGCACCCAGCACGACCGCCTCCAACACGACCGAACGCACGAGACTGACCTTATACGAGTGACTGAGTAGCACACGCGGGTTTCCTCCCGTCGCGCGCTCAGTCGCCGGGTCGCCTCGCGCGTCGGTCCGTCGTCACCGCCGTCGCATCTCCCGTCGAGTCAGCGTAACAATTTTCGCGGGAGATACGTGTAGTGCTACCTCTTTTGAACGGAGGAAGGGGCGCCCCCATGGAGGTCGACCCGCCTCCGTCCGCGCCCGGTGACCCCGCGGTGGGTCCAGCGCGGGCCACGTCGACGCCTTCCACCGATGTCCGCCAGATCGGGCACTGGCGGGTGGACAAGCAGATCGGCCGCGGCTCCTTCGCGGTCGTCTGGCGCGCGCGGCACGCAGACACCGGCCAGCGCGTCGCGGTGAAAGAGATCCGGCTGGACAAGCTCAACCGCAAGCTGCGCGAGTCCCTCGAGTCCGAGATCCAGGTCCTCCAGCGCTCGCGCCACGGTAACATCATCAAGCTCCACGACATCATCAAGGAGGAAAAGAAGATCTTCCTCGTTCTCGAGTACTGCGCGGGTGGGGACGTGTCGGAGTTTATCAAAAAACACGGCCGAGTCACCGAGGACGTCGCGCGGCACTTCATGAAACAGATGGCGTCCGGCCTGCGCGCCATGCGCGCGCAGAACCTCATACACAGGGATCTCAAGCCCCAGAACCTGTTGTTGACCAAGTCAAGCGCGGACGCGGAGCTCAAGATTGCCGACTTTGGCTTTGCGAGGTACATGCATCCCACCGGGATGGCTGAGACGCTGTGCGGGTCTCCGCTGTACATGGCGCCGGAGATCTTGGGCTACCAAAAGTACGACGCCAAGGCTGATTTGTGGTCCGTGGGTACCATCCTGTACGAGCTGTTAGTGGGAAGGCCGCCGTTCACGGGGATGAACCCCATGCAGCTGCTGCGAAACATCGAGCGGAGCGACGCCAAGATCCCGGTGAGTTTCTTTGTATCTTTATACGGGCAATTAGACTGACGTCGTGTTTTCGTGTTTTGTGTGTACAGAGTAAGGTTGCCCACGCGCTCAGCCGCGAGTGCGTGTCGATACTCCGCGGGTTGTTGCGGCGGAACCCGGTGGAGCGCATGAGCTTCGAGGAGTTCTTCGACCACCCGTTCCTGACCGGCGGCACCGTGTGTGTACCCACGAGTGGACCACGTGTTGACCAACCGAGAAGTGAAAGTATTCCCGGACTCAAGTCGAGCGGGACGAATATTCAAAAGTTCGGAGGATCGTCCGGGGTGGACTCTGGTATGAGCGGCGATAACTCAAGCGATATCTCGGGCGATTCCTCGCAGATGCCCTTCCCGATGGAGGATGACGGTATCCCCGCCGCCGTCGGTGTCCAGCGCGAGGACCGCCGAGGTGGAGGCGGCCCGAGGTACGGACGGGACGAGAAAGAGAAAGTCTCGCATCAAACGTACGTCCACCGCCGCCGTCACTCGCCGCCGCCGCAACACCTCGCCGCGATCCCGTCGAGCGTCGAGAAGGCCGCGCGTGGCGTCGGGAACGTCGCCGCGGCCGCCGCGATCGGCGTGAGGGACGTCGCCGCCGCCGCCGCCGCGGTGGGGAGCAACTGGCTGAGCACCTCGCCGCTGAGCCGACGGCCCGGGTTCCTCGGCGGGACCTCCCCTTCGGGACCCGGTCGCGTGGGGTCTGGAAGCCACCAGAAGCCTCCGCTCTCGTCCTCCCCCGCGCGCGCGGCGTTCAGCGGGTTCAACGTCTCGCCGTCCAACACGACGGGCGGCGACGACCGCGGGTCTTCCGGTCCCGGTGAGATTCAGCCCGTGCCGTTTTCGTTGCAGGGGTCCAAGGGAAGAAGCGGCAGCGATCGGTCGCTCAACTCGATGGACGCCGAGTACGTCCTGGTGGAGGAAGAGGATAAGGGTGGAGGCGAACGCGTGCCGATGGAGTCGTCCCCGAGCTCGGCGCCGAGCGGCGTCTCGGGCGGCGGGCTTCAGCAGATGGCGGCGGGGTTAACGCGGCGGCTCTCGTCCAACATCGGCGCCGCCATTCGCGGATCCCCGCCGAGTAAGCCGTCCACGTCGCCCGGCCGCGATCTCTACCGCGTGAACGTCAACCCCGGCGGGCTCGGGCTCGGGCTCCAGTCCGGTGTCTCCCCGTCCGGGTCGTTCCCGCCGAGGCCCGACGGGATGGGGATCAACAACCGGATGACGCGGTACTCGCCTCCGGAAGCCTTCGGCGGACTCGCTGGACACCAACCGGCGCACGCGGGCGGCGCCAACGGAAGCTCCGGTCCGTCTTCCAGAGTCTCCAGCGCGAGGTCCGGGACGTCGATTCGTATCAGCGGCGGGTCCCTCCCGTCGCAACCGCCTTCGCAATCGCCGTCGGAGAAGGAGGCGGCGGCGGCGCTGGCGCTCGCGCGAATGGCGGCGAACGCGGCGGCGGCGGCGCCGGGGGAGAAACAGTTCGCGTCTCTTCCGCAACGCGTCTCCGTCCTCGAACGCGCCGCCACCGTGCTACGGGACGTCGCCATGGAGCGGTGGGATAGCGGTAAACGGCTGGACGCGCTCGCCGTGTCGCTCGTGTCGCTCACCGCGCTGCGGGAGGGGTACAAGCTCGCGCAGGTGGTCGTGAAAGAGGCGACGGACGCGGAAACTAACTCCGCGTCCGCGTCTCTCACGATGACGAAAAGTTCGGGCTCTGACGAGTCGCAGCTCGCCGCGTCGCAATCGCAGTCCGATTCCGGAACGTCTCTTGAACGATCCGAGTCGCGGCCCGCGAGCGCGTCGTCCTCGGTGTCCGGCTCGCCGCCATCCCCGGGGCGGCCTGGCGCGGGTACCCACGGCGTGAAGACCCACGAGCGGCTTCGAAAGGAACGCGAAAGGGCGGTCAAGTCCGCGGAGCGAATCAAGACGGCTTTCAACGCCGCGCTTCAAAGGGCGGATCGCGCCGCCGCCGCGGTCAAGGGCGTCGGAACCGAGGGCAGCGCGCGGCTGCCCGACGCCATGGACCTCACCTACGACGCGGCGCTCGCGCTCGGTCGCAGTGGAGCGGTGGAGGAGCTCATGGGTAACGCGAGAGCCGCGCTGGAGATGTACAGCAGAGCGCAGACTCTCCTCGTGTTTATTCTCGCCGAGGGGCCGCACTTCGTGAGCGCGAACGAACGCGCGGATATCCCGACGGACGCGGAGAATGAGACCGCGGCGGCGCTCATACCACCCGGCGCGCAGTTCCCCGCGCGGGGAAGGATCGCGAGGTTCGTGGGAGCCATCGGGGCGAGGCAGCGGGCGTGCGCGGGGGCTGGCGCCGGCGCGTCGAGCGGCGCGAGATCCATGCCCGCGCGGCCGCAACCGTGATCTCTCCGGAGGTTAAAAAGAGAACGGTTAAAAACCGACCACACGTGTACCATGTACCAAACACCTGCGTGAACGCAGCGAAAAGCGCGACGCCCACGGCCACGCGCGCGAAAAATGTACCAAAAGGACGACGAGCCTCTCTCGTCGTCCGCAAAAAGATTTTTTTAGAAAAATTCATTCTTTCACAAACCGTCTCTCTACGCCTCGGTGACCACCTCCTCTAACTCGTTCGGGTCTTTCACCGACCCCGACCTCGAGAGACTCAGCCCTCTCTGCGCCTTGTACCGCAGCGCTAACCGTTCCTTGATGGTCAGCGTCTGGTTAAAGAACGGCTCGCGCATCTCGTCGCGCTCGGCGACTTCTTTTCGCAAAGTTATCTTTTCCATGTTTTCCAGCAGCGGCGCCGTCTTGTGGTTCGGCAGCGGGGCCCGCGCGGTCACCTCCATCCCGGGAACCGGCGCGGGGGGCGGCGGGGGCGGTAGGATCGCCGTGAGCTCGTACCCCGCGAGCGCGTGCGACGCCGCGGACCGTAGGGACCTGTGCGTCACCGACCCCTCGGGCCCGAGGTCGGCGGCCAGTATCGCGTCTCTCACCTCCGTACACTTTAAGATGTCGTACGCTCGCGAGTGATCACCCTCCTCTCTCTCAGCATCCTTCGCAGCCTTCGCGGCTTTCACGGCCGCGAGAGCGCCGCCCTGCCCTGCCCCGACGTGCCCCTGCGCCTCGCGCAGGTCCTTAAAAGAGTTGGGCCCCGACGCGTTCGGGCCCTCGAACTTTGCCCAGTTCATAATCCCGAGAAGTATTCGCAGCGCGGGCTCCGCGCAGTCGCGCATGTTACACCTGACCACCGCCGCGAGCTTCTTGACCAGCGCGCCGTCGTCCTCGAGAAGCTCAGCGCGGCACCGCGGGTGCCTCGCCGCGTGTTCCAGGCATCGAAGCGACGCGGAACACGCGAGGAAGTCGTCGCACGGAGCGTCGCCCTCGATCAAAGCGGGCCGGTACGCCTCCAACATGTCGTCGGGCTCAGCCTCGGCCCCTGGCTCGCCCTCGCCCTCAGCCTCACCCTCGGGCTCAGCAACAGGATCGGGCTCGGTCATCGGTTCCTCACCTTCGGCATCCTCGGCACCCTCGGCACCCTCGGCACCCTCGGCACCCTCGGCACCCTCGGCACCCTCACCACCCTCGGGCTTTTCCTCCACCATCTCGTACACCGGATTGCCCTCCTCGTCAACCGCCGGGTTACCCTCCTCGTCAACTGCCTGCACCGGGTTACCTTCCTCGTCCAACTTTCGAACCATGACCGGCGGGGGCGGCGGCGGCGGAGGCGGCGTGTACGTGAACGCGGGCGCGCACTGATGCACGATCGTCGTCGTCCACGTCGGCCGATGTTTCCCGCTCGGAAGTAAACCCCGCTTGTTTCGGTCGCCGCCGACGCGGCCGATGAACTGATCCGCCACGAACGAATGGCACAGGAGCGCCCCGAGCAACTCCATGACCTGCGCGACACACTCGGGGGTCGTCGCCTTGGGGACGAACGGCGGCGGGGGGGGCGGGGGAGCGCCCATGTTCGGAACAGCCGGCCCTTCGTACGCCGCGATGTCTTCGTCGCCGGGTGATTTCTTTGGAGATTTTCTGGCGGATAACAACGCCTCGAGGTCCACCTTCTTGGCGCGTGCCTCGTCACTGGCGCCCACGCCGAAAGCCTCCGCCAAGATGTTGTCCTTCTCCATCGCCAGCGGCGTCGACGGCGGGGTGCGGTACCTATCGCAGGTGGGCAGCATCGCGCGGATGTCGTCCACGGCGCCGCGCCATACGATTTCTCTCGCCGCGCGCTCGCTGAATTTGGCAAACTTCTTCAGGCCGATCGCGCCGCACGTTCTGGACTCCGCGTCGTGTCTTCGCAACAACGTATGGAAGGTCTCCACGACGCCGTGGTCCTCCACGAGTTCCAGCGCGGTCTGGTTCGAAGCGCACGCCAGGCGGACGAGGAAATCGCCGCAGACCATCGCGTGCGACAAAACCGGATCCTTCTTTTTACCGTCCTCGCCTTCGCCGGCTTCCCCGTCGGCACCCCCGTCGGCACCCCCGTCGGCACCCCCGTCGGCACCCCCCTCCGTGTACTTGGCCACCGGGGCCAACGCCGCGAGCAGCGACGGGACGAGGCCGCCCCTTCGGAGCAGACACTCCCGACCGATCCGCGTTCGCATGCAAATCTTGACGAGCCTCGCCGCCTTCGCTCGGACCGCCTCCACTTTGCCAATCTCGCTGTCGGGTTTTAAGATGTCGCACAGCGGCGTGAGGTCCCTGGCGAGCTCGACGACACCCTCGGGTGCGCCGACGACCAAGTGCGTGGATTCCCAGTCGCACGACGCCATCGTCGCGAGGCATCGCAGCGCGTGAAAGACGATCGCGGTGGACGGCGAAACAATCTGCGCCACGGGCTCGGGCTTGGGTGTCCCCGCCTCCTCCGCCGCGGCGATCTCCTCCTCGGTCGGTGTCGACATCTTCTCGCACGGTAGCAGCTGCGCCCACACCGCGTCGACGCACGCGCGGATCCCAACGCGGTGCCGGAGGATGTCGCCGGACCTCGCGGCCAAGGCGTGGATCGCGCGGAGGCCCGTCACCCGCGTCGCGTCCTCGCCGTTCGCATCGAGGAGCTTCATGAGGTTCTCCACGACGTCCGTCTCCGCGAGTATGTCGCCATCGTTCCTGTGGGTGGGTCGTATGGGGGGAAGTATCGCGGCGGGATCAGGATGGGTGCGCGATGGGTGGCATCCTACAGGCATCCCGAATCGGATCTGAAAAAAGCGATTGCTTCGCGGGGCGGGGCGGGGCGGGACGCGCACCTCGGGTCGGAGGTCAGTTCCTTTAGCTTCGACGCGGCATCCAGGCGCGTCGCATCGTCGCGGAGCTCCTCGGCGACGGGCGCGACGACGTTCTCGCGCGGCGTCTCCTCCGCGCCCTCCTCCTCGGCCATCGCGCTCGTAGCTCTGGGCCGAGCTCGGGCTCCTCGCTCACAGACTGACAGATGGCTATTTTATTACAGTGGGAAAATTAAAGCACGCGCGCTAAGTGTTACCTTCCTTCCTACTCGCTACAGGAAGTCCCCAAGCGAACTCGCTTCCTCTTCGCTCGCGCCAATGACATTGAACTTCTCGTCCCCGCCGATCGGCTTGGTCCTGCTGAAGTTGTCCAGGTCGCACGCCATCTTCGGCGCCGACGTCGGCGGCGCCCCCGTCACCGGATGCTTCACCATCACGTAGTTGTCAACAAACGCGTGATTGAACAGGATGCGAGGGTACGGCCGCAGCGCCTCCTCCATCCTCGCGTCGCTCCACGGGGTTTTGTAATAGCACACGTGCGCGATGACCGGACCGCCGTCGCAATCCGTGGCGGTCGCCGTCAACATGACCTGCATGACCCTCGATTTCCCGTGTTCGTCGACGTTGGACGGGTGAAACGGGGAGTCTTTGTTGCTCGTGTCGACGCGCAGGGTGATGATGTCGTAGCTGTTTTGCATGGCGTACTTACCCCGCACGAACGGCACGTCGTGCATCGCCCAGTTCGTGTTCCACGCCTGGGCGGTGAACTCCAGGTTGAACAGCATGCCTTGCTCGGGCGCGCCTTTCCCGGTGCCGCGGACCACCATGAACCGAATCTGCGCGCCCTCGCCGTTGACCACCATGTCCGGCGCGAAGATGATGGACTTGGTGGGTCGCAGCGCCCTCGCCACGATCAGCGCCGCCGCCACGGTCAGCACCGTCCAGTGGAGCCAGCCGAACGCGGCGAGCACGAAGATCTCAGCCGGCGAGGACGCCTCGGATTCTTGCCATCCGTACACGGAGTCCGTGGATAGCCTCACGGTGGTGAGCGACAGCAGCACCTTCTTGCCGAAGCTCGTGTTGTTGTCCTTGCCCTCGATCGCCGCGACGACGTGGAGCACCACCCCGCACGCCGCGATGAGCCCAGCCTCCAGCGCGATCTCGAGCGAGACGAGCCAAGGCCAGCTGAACTCGTGCACGAGCGCGTGCCATAGGTCCGCGCCCGTGCCGAACGAGAACAGGCTCTTCTCCCCGACCAGCGCGCCCATTGATCCGATGATGGTCGCGTCCTTGCCGTACACCTCGGGGGACCAGACCTCCCTGCTAGCGGTGGCCGGATCCCTCGGGATGGACACGGGCTCCGCGTAGACATCTTTGCGCGATGGGTGCTCGGCGGTGTCGCGATGCTCGGGGTGCACGAACCTGCCGGGCGGGACTGTGAGACCGAGGAAGGAGCGCAGGAGATGTCGCGAGTTGAACGCGCCTGACGGGCCGAAAACCGTCAGCTTCGTCTTCGCGGTCATGGCCTGGCCGTGGTCGGATCCACGCGCGTTTGTTGAATGCCGAGGATTGATAACTGAGTTCGCCCGAGATGAACTCGACCATCTTCATCAGTTCGCGGGAGCACGGTCGCGATGGGTCGCGGCGGGCACTCCGACGATGAGGGCACCCCTTACGACCAGCGCCTCGAGGAGGTCGAGTTCATGCGCAGCGCGTGCGCGGCGGCGCAGCGCGGCGACATCGACAAGCTCCGCGACATGCTCGACCGCCGCCCCGACATCGTTCGGGACGACGGAATCAGCGGCGACAGCGGGTACACCCCGCTGCACTACGCCGCGAGGGAGGGCCACGACGCGTGCGTGTCGCTGTTGCTGGGGCGTGGAGCGAACGTGAACAGCGCGACGAGGGCGGGGGGCGCGACGCCGCTGCATCGAGCGGCGTTCACCGGGCAGGAGCGATGCGTCGCGATGTTGCTCGACGCCGACGCCGATCCGCTCGTCGTAGATGCCGACGGGGAGAGCGCGCTGCACAAGGCGAGCGCGAGGGGACACCCCGGCGTGGTGAGGGCGCTGCTCGCCGCGAAGGGAGGTGACGGCGCGGTGGGACTGCGGGACAGGAAAGGGATGACGCCGGTGGAGCGCGCGGCTGACGACGCCACGAGGGCAGCCTTCGGCACCTAGATTAGATAGCTGACGTGTGTTTGAAGTACCTGACACTTAGGTTTAGTGCCGCTCACTCGTCGACGCGCGATAGGATCTACGGGACTCGCACCGACGAACCGTCGCGATGCCGACGACGCCCGCGAGCTACGAGACGAAGGACCTGAAGAAGCTGAAGGTGGCGGACCTTCGCGCCATCCTCGAGGCTAACGGAGCGGACTCGACCGGGAAGAAGGATGAATTGATCGCCAAAATTCAGGCGTCGCAAGGACCGTCGGATGAACCCGCGCCCGAACCATCGCCCGAGCCATCGCCCGAGCCCAAGAAGTCTCCCCCAACGAAGAATGCCAAGGCTGCCAAGTCGCCCCCCGCGAAGAAGCCGAAGAAGGCGACACCGACGGAGGAGACGCAGGACGACGACGAGCCTCGGCCGGTGAACAACTTCTTCTTCAACAAAGAGATCGCCGCCCTTGGCTCCTCCGACGACGAGGACGACGACGACGACGAGCGACCCGAACCCGAACCCGAACCCGAGGAACCCGTCGTCGAGGAGGAGCCCGAGCCACCCGCGGACGCTGCGGAAACGGAGATCTACGTCGGGTTCCTGGGCGACAACTGCGATCGAAAGTTCATCGCCGAACTCTTCCGCCCGTACTTTGAGGTCACGCGCGTGCACATGCCGATGCAGTCCGAGCCCGGCGGCGGACCCAAGCGGCCGAAAGGGTACGCCTTCGTGACGGTTCCAAGGCACGCGGATCCGTCGGTGGCGATCGATGCGCTGGATCAGAGCGAGACGTTCCCCGGGGCGAAGCATCCGCTGAAAGTTTCCCTCGCGAAAAAGAACGACGTATGGGCGAATAGAGACGACGATAGATCGGGGACCAAGCGCCGGCGTGACGACCGCGGCGATACGCGCGGCGGTAACAAGGGCGGCGTACCCCCCGGGAAGTCCCCGGAGCGCCTCTACATCCTCGGCCTCCCCACGCGCATCACCGAAGTTCTCCTCAAAGAGGTTTACTCCCAGTACGGATCCGTGGTGGACGCGAGGGTGCTGCGGAGCAGGGACGGCGAGGAGGGCGGGCCCAAGCGCGGGCAGGTCACCTTCGCCGCCGCATCCGACGCCGCGAAGGCTAAGGCGGCGACGGATAACACACGTGCTTTCCACGGCGGCGGGGAGCTTCGGGTCGTGCACGCTAACCTGCGCGAAGGTGAGACGAGGAGAGACGGCGGGGGGGCGCGGGCGCGACAAGGGACGGCCATGCAGCCGTGGCAGGTGTACCCGATGCAGCCGGGGATACCGCTGTACACGCCGATGGTACCGGTCATGGTGGATCCCGACACCGGCCAACCCATCGTGCCGCGAACGCAGCCGATTGTGAACGACGAAGGAGGGAAGAAGGCGCCGGCGTCGGGGAAATCAGCCGCCGGGTACACGGGAATTCACCTCGCGGGCCTACCCCCTTCCGCGACGGTGGACGCCAAATACGCGCACCTGTACCAGTGAGTGATGCGATACCTGACACGTAGACCGGCGATATTTATGATAAGTGTAAGACTAGACACTTGGATTGAACCCTGTACTATACTAACGAGCGTCGCCGGATTGGAGATTTTTCAGTTGCGCCATGAGGTCGTCGACTCCCGCGTCCGTGTCCGCGACTCTGTACCGGTCCACGGTGGCGTCGTCCAAAACATCGCGCCGCGGCATCGCGAACTCTATCCCCTCCGCGGGTGGTGACATCACGTTCGTGGTGTCCTTCGTTTCCTTCGTTCCCCTCTGAGTATTGCCGCCGTCGCCGTCGCTATTCTCGACGGAAATGGACCACTCGTTCGCGTCGTGAAGCGACTTCGCCGCCTCCGCCTCGTCTCGCACACGCGCCGCCTCCGCCTCCGCCGCCTTCTTCGCGATGTACTCCGGGGATGTCACCCACGCCCTGTGTCTCTCCTGCGCCCGCCTGCACGCGGCGTTGTCGCACTCCGGGTTGGGAAGAACGTCCATCGCCGGGAAGAAATCTTTAAGCGCCGAGTACCCGAGGTATCGCGTCGATTCACCGAATGAAAGCATGTGCTTCAACGACGCCTGGACCAACATCCCCGACACGATCCCCATCGTCGTGGGCAGCGACGCCGCGCACACCCCGTCCCGCCGCAGCGTCTTCTCGTCGATACCGGACGCGACGATTAAAGGCGGGTTACACGCGAAACACGCGGTTGCGCCCGGCTTCATCGTCTGTACGTGCCCCGACACGGCATCCTCTGAGACCCCGCTCTCCATCCAGACCTGGTTCATCTCCAGACAACACTGGTTGACGGACATGCGCGCCTCGTAGTTGTCCACGCACGCGAGCACCAGGTCCACGCGGGAGCGACCAGTCACCGGGTCCACGAGTGACTCTCGGAACGTCTCGAACCCGGTCATGGTCGTGACGTCGAGATGGTACGATTGGCATTGGACGTCTGGGTTGATGTCGTACAAGGTACTCTTCGCTGCGTCCGTCTTGGTCATCCCGGCGTGTTCCGGGCGGAAGAACAGGCGGTTCATGTTCGCGAGCTCCACGGTGTCGAAGTCGTACAGCTGCAGGCGCCCGACGCCGCAGCGCGCGAGCATCTCCGCCGCGACGGATCCCACCCCGCCGACGCCGACGACGGCGACGGCCTTGTCGCGGATCTTCTTGTACTCGTGCACGATGCCCATGCGCTGCAGGGCCATGAGGCGCGAGTACGGGTTGCTGCCGACCACCTCGGAGGACATCTCCTCGGCGCTGATCCTGGCTCGCGAGGACGCGGGGGCGTTAACGGAAGCCTCGCGGAGGTCGTTTTCCCGGATGGCTTCGATGGCTGTCTTGAGCGTGGCCGCGTCGGCGCCGGCATCCACCATGGCGGCGAGCGCGTCGAGGCCCTCGCTCACGCCCATCTTTCACCACTCACTCGCCGACGTACGTGTCGCCCGTGACCGCGGCGCGGTGCCCCGTGCGCTGCCCCGTGGACTGATGCACAACGCCCCGGATTTAATCAGAAGTTAAGATCTCTCGAAGTTGGACGTGCCCACCACTCCCATGGAGCGCGAGGGTGGGGCGCCGGATCCGCCGGGGACGCCCCCGGCGATGGCCCCGCTCTGCCGCCACTGGGCGAGGAAGGGCCGGTGCGACTACGGCGATCGGTGCAGGTTCCGGCACGAGCGCGTACCATCCGACGACCCCCCATCGACGAGCGGCGGAGTCGAAGAGGGCGACGCCACCGCCGACGACGACGGAGGATACCGCCCCCAGCAGAACCAGCGCGAGGGCGCCACGCGGTTCGGCCGCAGGCACCACGCGCGGAACAGGAACAAGGCGGGCGACTTCCGCCGATGGCTCGTGGATACCTTCGGGTTCGACACCCTGTCCTCGGGCGAGGGCATCCTGGACGTCGCCGGAGGCAAAGGCGAGCTGGCGTTCGAGCTGAGGAACATCAGCGGGATCCCGGTCACGGTCGTGGACCCGCGGCCGATGCGCCTCGACCGATACGTGCGACGGTTCAGGTCCGGCATCTACCACAGGAACCAGTCCCAAGTCGCGTCCAAGCTTCGGCGGCCGCAGACATCGTCGCTGTCGGCGCCGACGCATCTGCGGATGTTTCTGCACAAAGGCGTGTTCGATCCGTCGGCGACGAAGGAGACGAGGCGGGCGGCGACGACGGAATCGTACGCGCTCGCGCACGCCACGCGGTGGTCGCGGCGTGGTCTCGTGGAGACGGAGTCGGCACCCACCGCGGATATCCCCGGGGATATCCCCGCGCGCGTGAACCTGGACGAGGCGTACCGAGTACCGGGCGCGCCAGTGCGACACAAGACGATGTTCACGCGAGCGCCGCCCTCGAGTAACTCATCCGCGTCGGTTGATCTTCCCATCGTCAAAGCGGCTGACGTCATGAACGAGGACGAGGACGAAATATACGAGTGCGATGATGTCAGCACACCTGTTGATGAGGATCGCGACGCCGCGGCGATGGAGCCGATCGCGATGGATTCCGCCGAGACGGCGGCGACTTGCGAACGAGTTTTATCCGGGTGTTCCGTGGTCGTCGGTTTACACCCCGATCAGGCCACGGACGCCGCCGTGGACTTCGCGCTGGCGCACGGTAAACCGTTCGCGGTGGTCCCGTGCTGCACGTACGCGCGGGATTTTCCGCACAGGCGCCGCCCGCCCGGCCCCGGGAGGCCCAAAGGCGGCGGCCCTGTGACCACTCACGCGCATTTGGTGGAGTATTTACTTGCCAAGGCTCCGGGGGTGATCAAGTGCGAGACGCTGCCGTTCGAGGGGAAGAACGTGGTGGTATATTCGCTGGGTGGGGTGGAGCCGGAGCTGTGCCGCGCGGTGGACGGGCTGGAGGTTGGGGATACGTAGACGAGGTGGACGAATAGGCTTAGTGCGATAGAGTCGGGTTTGATATGAAAACATCAGACGACGGCGCCTAAGTTCAACCTCACTTTGTCCTTTGTGCCTGCAGCGAGTGGAACCCAAAAACAAACAGCACATTTGATCAGTCACCAACCCCTTGATCAAATGTGGGATAGTTCCACTTGCTGCAGGCATTAAAGGCGATGCAATGCAAAGACAGTACAAAGTGAGGTGACTGGGTCTGACGTGAAAACCCGCGTGATGCGCCGGCGAACCAAACGGCGACTCGCGCCGCTCCACTTGAGACTCCACGCCCGCAGCCAGTGGAACCATGTCTAAGACGTTATCAGCAATTTGATGCATAAATGAATGCGATAGCTGTGCTTATCAAATTGCGGATAGTTCCACTGGCTGCGGGCGCCTGGAGCGAGATTAGCGTACTAAAAGTGGAGCGGCTCGAGTCTGTGTACACGGCCGTCGCGTCATTTTATTCCCGGCGGCAGCGTCCCTCGGATCCTCAGCCTGTTCTTGTGTTCCTCCTGGATCCCCCTGAACACCCCGGCGATCTCGGCGCCCACCTCATCGTACTCCTCCGGGAGCAGCCTCATCCCGATGGCGGCCATGAGCTTATCCGGGTGCCATCGCATGGCGCAGCGTTTGAAGGTGTGCTTTTCCGCCTGATCTTCCGGGACGTTCGGGTACTGCGCTCGCATCTGCAAAAGGAGGTGACGGTACAGTCCGACGCCGCTCTCGGGCCACGGGACGTCCCACGGGCGTATGATGCTCTGGCCGCGCGCGTACTCGCTGAAGTGTTCCCACTTCTCCTCGTGTTTGCGCCAGAGCGCGGTGTCGGCGTAGACTCCGCCGTGGTTTAGGACCTCCCCGCGTCGCTTGAACGCATCGTCGAAGGATCCGGGCGGGAATCTGTTTGGCGGAATGATCTTCGCGCGTATCATCTTGTCCTCCTCCGCACGCTTCGCCTTGCGCAGCATCTCCGCCCTGTTGCGCTCGCGCTTGGCGTCCACCTCCGCGGGAGTCGGCGGGGTTGGCTTGGAAGGATACGTGCCGTGGCGGTCGAGGATACGATTCGCGATGGCCGCCGTCTCTTTCGCGCATTGCTCCCTCCACAGAACAGTCTCGCGAGCCTCCCTGCCAGCCTCGGCGACGCGCTTGGAGACCTCGTCCTTGTCCGCCTGCCTGGCGTAGTAGGTGTTGGCGACGGCCTCGTTCCACGCGCCCGCGGCGCCGAAGCGTGGACCGATCGACGGCTTCACCGCCAAGCCCTCCCACTTCGGCTCCTCCTCGTCGTCGTCGTTCATGTGCGTTATTCGATTGTGTCGTCCGAGGCGACTGCGGATGCCGAGAACGCTCGCTCGAGGCTGGCCATTGGTCTCCCGATCTCCATTCCCGCGTCAACACCGAGCCGCCACTGGTCGCAACGCGGATTTACCGTTAAGATTATTTGGACCGATTGGCGGCCTATGCGTCCCCAGTCTGAGGAAATTGCGGAAATGGTGGTTTGGTTTTTTTTTTCCCGCGGAGCAAAAGGAATTTTTAAAACCTGGATATCCGAGGTTGACGGCCGCGAAGCGAAGGAGCGCACAGTCGAAGGAGCGCACTCCCGAGACCACCGAGCGCCGACACCGACGCCTCGAACACCGTCGGGTCATCCGAGAGACGCGCGGTCGGATCCTCCGGATTCCAACTCCGGGCCGGCCTCCGCGTGAGATCACCCGGACGCATCTCTCTCCTGGAACTTTCCAAGCGACCTTCCATGTCGTTCTCTCTCGCCGCCGTCGCGTCGACGGGAGCCGCGCGCGCGCCCGTGCCCCGGGCCGCCGCGCGCGCCCGCCGCGACGGTGCCGCCAAACTCAGCGCGTGGACGCGCAAGGTACGCGCCCGACGACCGACCCATCGCACGCGTCACCGTTCAGCCCGAAGGTTCCGCGCTCGGGGCGCGTGGCTTGCGCCGCGTCGCGTCGTGGCCGAAGGGACAATTTATTACGTGGCCTCCCGGGTTTTGGTGGTGTCTCCCCGGAGACGTATCGCGCCTACCGAGCCGTCCCGGGACGTCCCAACGTATCCCGACGATCCCGCGTCGTCACGCGCTCGCCTCACGACCCCGAACGCCGCCCCGAGGACCGCGTCGAACACCCGCTGACCCGATCCACCCCTCCCCGTGTTACCCTCCGCAGACGCCCACCGTGAGCCGCGAGATGATGAATAAACGCGCGACGCTCGTGACGCGCGCGACGGCGCCGCCCGAGGGCAGCGAGGGCGCGACCGCCACGCCGCAGCCGTCCACATCCGGCCCTAACTCCCCGCCCGGCGCCAACAACGTCATCGACTCGGCCGCCGCCGAAGTCGAGCCTGACCAAGCGGCGCCGGAGGAAGACGAAGCATCGCCCAACTCCTCCAAGTCCAGGGAGACCAAATCCAGAGCCGCGCAGTACATGCGCGAGCTCATCAACCGCCAGGTCAAGAACAACAAGCTCGCGCGCGCCGGGTCCCTCGCCGACTCCACCGTCCTCCGCAGAAAAGGCCGGCTCAAGGAACAGGATCCGTTCATCGAGTTTATAATCGCCCTCTTCGCCACGCACGAGACGGAGGAGGCGCTCGCCAAGGCTGAGCGATGGCTCGCCGACGCGCTCGCCATGCCGCCCAACAAACGCAGGTTCGCGAACATATACTTCCAGGTGCCAAAGCTCGGGTACTTTTTCCACCCGCTGCCGTTGAGGAAAGCGCTGGCCGAGTACGACGAATTTTGCGCTTTGACGAAGCGCAAGTACGTCAAGCCCAATTTCGCGGAGGTTCGACACGTCGTGAACATCGCGCAGGTGCACGCGTCCGCCAAGGAGGTCAAGCTGGTGACGTTCGACGCGGACGGGACGCTGTACGCGGACGGCAAGCACTTTGAAGAGGATAACCAGATGATTGACAAGATTATCCAGCTGATGGAGATTGGCGTGCACGTCGCCATCGTGACCGCGGCGGGATACCCCGGGGATTCCAAAAAGTTCGAGGGGCGCCTCCGTGGGTTGCTGGACTCCTTCAAGGAGAACGATCTGGCGCCGGAGACGCGGAAACGGTTCAGCGTCATGGGCGGCGAGTGCAACTACCTCCTGGAGGTTAACGAGCGGTTCGAGCTCGAATTTGTGGACACGGCGCTGTGGCGGGATACGAGTCCCAACACCCAAAACTTGTACTGGTACGCGCAGGGCGGCGAGGCGCACGACAAGGTGGAGGCCTTCCTCGACCGCGCCGAGCAGTTCCTTAAGGATGAGGCGGAGCACCTGGAGCTCGACGTCGAGGTGATGCGCAAGGAGTTCGCGGTTGGGATCCTGCCGCAGTCGTCAACCGTGTACGAAAACCTCGAGGAGATTTCAATCGGCGCCATGATCGAACTGTCCGACGCGGAAGTTCCCTACTGCGCATTCAACGGCGGCAACGACGTGTTCGTGGACGTGGGGAACAAGAACATCGGGCTCCAGACGCTGATGAACTACCTCGGCTTCGACGGGGACCAGACGCTACACGTGGGAGATAGGTTCACGAGCACGGGGAACGACTCGCGGGTGCGGGACGCGTGCTCGATCCTGTGGGTGGCATCACCGGACGAGACGACGTTCTTCATGCGTCTGCTCTACCGCGACATCGTGAACGCGCGAGTCCTGTAATTTTCCAAACCTGCACATTGCTATCTTGTCACCATACCGCCGGCGGCGGATTCAAGCCGCCGCGAGATTTTTATACCAAAGTGAGATTTTTGATTAATGTCACCTTCACTTCGAGAGCGCCACTAGTCACTACAAGTCCTTCGCAGCCTCCGCGAGTGCACGGTTCGCGTGCGACACCTCCCCGGCCACGAACGCCACCCTCCGCTCCAGCGCGCTGAGCTCCCGTTCCAGCTGCGCGGCTCGTCTCTGCCAAAACTCCACGTCGTTCCCGCGCCCGGGCCCCAACCCGCCACCCGCGCCGGTGGATACCCTCCACACGAACCCAACGACGGACCACGCCACCGCGAGGAACCCGCACAGGAGCGCCGCCGCCACGAGCGCGAACCCCGGCCCGCCGAGGAGCCCGCCGCGCGCCAGCCACGACCGTACAGCGCCGCGAGCCGAGCCGGCGTAGTACTTTGGAGATATATTATAATCAGCCGACCCGGGCGATATCATGGTGCCCGACGGGGACGCCAACGCGGACCTCATACCGGCCGACGACGAGTCACCGCTGCCCCGAGCCAGACCCACGGTCAACGCCGCGGGTGACGACGAGGCGTCGTCGTTGGGCGTCGTCTTCTTGGCGCCGCCGAAGAGCATGCGGGAGATGACGTCGAAGGAGTCATCCGGGATGTTGAGCTTACTCGCGTCGATCGGGTCCTCCTCGCCGGGTCCCGCCAGGTCGCTGAGCCTGTCCAGCGCCTCCCTCGGGGACGGCGCCTCGACGGCGGCGGCGCGCGACCGCGCAGCCTCGTCCTGCCGGCGGAGAATGTCCACCAAAAGTTGAATCGTCCCGGCGGATGATTTTTTACTCTCGTCCACGACGCTCTGCTCGATGACCCTGCGCAACATCGTGGACCTGTGGAACGGGATCCGCAGGCCGATCCACACCGTGCACCTGTTCACGACGCACCCGTCGAGACGTCGCCGGTACGGTGGCGCGGGCGCGATCTCCCACCGGGTCTCCACCCTGAAGTAGTCGCCGTAGGGGATGTCGGTCTGCACCTGCGAGGTGTCCACTACCAAGACGCCCCCGCGGCACACGTGGTAACTCTGCGTCTGGTGGCAGTTCGTCTGCTTCGGCCCGATGCTGGCGTTGACGGGCGCGATGAACGTGAGGTCCCGCGCGTGCCCGTGGTGCCTGTGCCGGCTCCACTCGGTCGTCTGCACCGCCGTCTCGCCGCGACTCGCGTGATCCTCGGCGCCAAACGCGGCGCGGGCGCTATCGGACCAAACCAGCGAAAAGACGTCATCGACCGAGCACTCGAGCACGCACTCCTCGAGCGTGCGCATGTCCGAAGGCCGGGGAGGTACCGGCGTGTCCGTGGTGAGCAGCGTCTCGCCGAAATCCTCGGCGATGTCCGCATCTGACCCCGCGTCCTCGTCCTCCTCGTCCTCGTCATCGTCGGAGTAGTCGGGCGCCTCCGCCTCGCCCGGCGCCATGTCGAGCGCCATCCCCGCCGGTGACGTGACGCTACGGCTCACGCTCCGCCGTTTCCGTAACCCCGTCGACCCGACACTCGTGGGCCCGGACGACGAGTCCGGGCCCGTCGCCGGTGACCCGTCGGAACCCTCCGGTTGCAACACGGTGGTGGTCGACTGCGACCCCGCGGATCCCGGGCCGGACCCGCCGCTTGTGACAGTGCCCACCCCCGGCGCGTCACCGACCGAGGACTTACGCCGCCTGCGCCGCTGCAGCAGCGTCTCCTTGTCCTCCCCGACGCTCCGCGGGCCCGTGCTGCCGGAACTTCTCGGGCCGGTTGAGCTCGGACCGAAGTCGTCGGTGTCGCCGTCGTCGTCGTCGTCATTTTTGTCCTCGTCGTTTGCACCGAGCCCGAGCATGGCCGCCACCTCCGCGGAGGGCGGCGACGTGAACCTGGGCGCCGATAGCCTCTCTGTCGAGACGCTGCTGTTGTCCACGTCAGCCGCGGCGAATATCTTGGCGTACTGGCTGCATTCTTTCCACGCGTTGGTTATGTTCCGGTACGCCCTGTCGGGAAATATAAACGACGTGAAAAACTCGCACTTGCCGTTGCGCACAATCTCGATGGCGTTCGGAACCACCTTGACGGTGTACGCCCTGCGCACGATGGTCACGTCCTTCAGCGGTATCACCTTGTTCTTCTGGTACCCAAACACGTTGCTGTAGAAGCACACGTAGTTGCGGAAGAGGTACATCCGCCCTTGGAGCAAAATTTTCTTGTACAACGCGCACAGGTATTCCTCGATGAGCACCTCGTCATCCGGGAGCTTGAACAGCTTGCGCAGCGAGTCTTTCCCGTCGCCCTTTGGTTTAGCCTTGGACGCACCCGCGTACCCCAACGACTTTGGTCCGTTGTTGCCCGGGTGCTCCAGGGATGACGCCGGGGAGGGCGGCGATGCGTTGACGTCCAGAGTCCGCGACCGTTCTATTCGCATCGACTGCGGCCCCGGCGGGTGCATCGGATCGGCGGCGCTCGGCTCCTCGGACCGCGCTCGCCTGTGACGGATGGCGTCCGTCTCGTTCGCGCCGGCGCTCAGCGGCATGGACACCTCGCCGTGTGAATCGCCTGGGGAATCGATCGATGGACCGGGGATGATGATGTCGGCGCCGAAGCCGGTGGGCATGTCTGAATCCTCCGGGATTGGGATGGAGCGGCCGAGGTTGAACGAGTCGCTGCGTCGTGGACGGTTGCTCCCGGAGCCCTGGGAGTCCCTCGGAGACCGTAACTCCGGCGAGATGGACCGCTCGGGCGCCTCCGCCCACCCGGACGATGCCCCTCGGGACGCCGCGAAGGGCATCTCCGCGGCGAGGCTGGCGCGCGTGGAGGATTCAGGCGATGGGACGGATCCCCCGGAGCCGCCCGAGGACGGGCCTTCGCCCTCCGCGCCCCGCGACCCGGGACCGCTCTCGCTCATGGCTGAAGCGGCGTCGTGACGTACGTGACCCACCGCGCGTCACTTCGGTGAACCCGCGCCGCCGCCTCCCCGCCTCCGGGTGTCCCGTCGAATCGCCCTTTTGGGAGTGGAGGAAAAACCGTCCGTATCCCGTATGGAGAATCGCCGCCCCGGGCCGGGTCCCTGGTGCCTGCGCCGCGCCCCGAACGACACCCGCGCGCCTTCTGGAGCCGCTGTTCCGTCGACCCGCGGGCGCGCCTTTGCCCGCCGACACCTCCGCGCTCCTCCGTGTGACGGCGTTCGACACGGAGAGGGGCTCGAAAAGGGTGTTGACCGGGACAGTTTTTTTCTCGGAGCCTCGGTTGAACTTTCCGTGAACTCTCCGAGAGGATAGGGCACACTTCAGGAGGCGGCCGGCGACGATGACGACACTCGCCCTCCTCCACCCGACGACGCCGATCGCGTCCCTGCGCGGTGCATCACGCGCTGCCCGCGCCGTCGTTTCCCGCGCGCCCCTTCGCGTCGTCGCGGGCAAGCGCAGCCGACGACCAAAGGCTGAGAAGAGATCCGATGCGACGTCCGACGTGGCCGTCCCCACCGTAGGGACGGCGGCCGCGGAGACGGCACCCGCGTCCCAAACGCCCGTCCCCGGGGACGGTACATCGCCAAGCGCCGATCCATCGATCGACGAGCCCCTGCCGGCGGTGACCAGGGACCAAGTGCTGGACAGCTGCCTGGGCACCACCGCGTGGATGCTCGGCATCGCAGTCATCCTCCGCGAGGGCACCTTCTTCGGCCGCGACATCCTCCCACCCGCGATCGGCGATTGGACCCACCAGCTCCCACTCGTCGCGGCGCTGCACCCGCCGTTCGAGCCGAGCGACCTCGCGGTGCACGCGGCGGTCGCCGTGGGCGCCGCCGCGCTCGTCACCGCGTCGAGGCAGGCGCTGCTGGACAAATGGCCAGACTTCGCCGCCGCGACGGACCGATCCAACCGGCAAGTTCTCGCGCCGCTCGGCATCGGCGACCTGGTCACCGTCAGCGCGCTGCCCGCGGTCGCGGAGGAGGCGCTGTTCCGCGGGTGCGTGATCCCCGCGCTGGGAGGTGGGCCATTGGGCGTGGTGGCGTCGGGGGCGGTGTTCGGGGTATTGCACGTGGGCGGCGGGAGAAACGCGGCGTTCGCGGCGTGGGCCTCGGCGGTGGGGTGCCTGTACGGGGCGTGCGCGGTGGGGTGCGGGGACGTGAGCGTGGCGATCGCGGCGCACGCGATGGCGAACTACGCGTCGGCGACGATGTGGCTGGAGAAGAACCCGGACGTGAAGCTGCAATAGAGTTAGTTACGGGGGTGGAGACGTGTGTGTCGACGTATTTATTGGACATCCGGCGCGTCTAGCACTACCCGCATCGGGTTTTTACTTTGCCTTTGCGCATTTTGAACCCTTTAGCTTTGCCTTTGCGCCCGCATTCGCACTTTCGTCTACCATCAGGGGCGCAAGAACGGCACCATGAACCGCAGCAGCGATGGCAGTGGACGTAATCTTCACAATCCCCGCAAGCGGGAATGTAGCATTCATCGCACACAACTCCGTGTTCGTTGCACTTTGAGCACCACTCGCTATGACACATATCGCAATAGAAGTATTCAACACCTTTCTTTTCCACGCAAGCTTCGCAGTGAGTACTGCCGCATCCTTCTTTCTTCGTAGTACCCATGCAGTAATAATGATTACCTGATGAGCACTTGGAACACCAACTTCCGTAGCACTCGTCACAACGGTCAAAGTCTACACCAGCTTTGTCCGCGCATTGCTCGCACCAATCTCCGTAGCACTCGTCACAATGGTCGAAGTATTCACCAGTTCTGTCTGCGCATTGCTCGCATACACTCTTGAGGCATATGTCGCAGTATCTCACGAATGCAGCGTCATCACATTTCTCGCACCAACGTCCACGACAAATATCGCAACTTGCGGGCATACTGCAAGAGTCGCAAATGAGCTTTCGGCACCCCTTCACAGAGGCACTGCCGTGGCAAAAATATAAGGCGTTGCAGCAGGCATTGCAGAAACCTTTCTTGCACTGGGCGCAATAAAGTATTTCCATCGCATCCATCGCATCCATCATATCATCAACCGCGCAGTTATCTAATTGGCAGGATATCCTTTTGCAAATATCGCACTTGTCATAACCTTGCGTATCGACGCATTCCTCGCACAGTTCGTTGTCACACATCCTGCACTCAGACCCTTTGCCCTTGATCTTACGGCACAGCGGGCATTCGCCGATGTCAACCGCGCCTCTCTTTCCTGTGTAGTCGTCGCATACGTAGTTCCAGAGTACCTTCACGGAACGAAGCGACATTCCATTCAAATCACACCCATCCACCTTGATGATATCGAGACGATGCTCCAACCGAACGACGAAAGGAAGCACGGCAAACCGCACAGATATTCCACAGCCACGAAAATCTATGGACCTCAACTTTGGGAGAGGAAGGGCGAGCTGTGCGCACAAGGTGCCGAGCCTGAATGAAGGCGAAGCGTCGTGCACTTCGATGTGCGTGATCTGGTGACCGGCACAACTCATGAGCTTATCGAATCGGTGGTCGTTCAGTATCTTCGCGAGGGAAGGCGGGACGACGAGCCCGGAGTCGTGGAAGCTCCAGCAACTCGGGGACGACGCCGCCAACCTCCACGCCCTGGAGAGGCAGCCGAGCGCGAGGCGATCTTTCATATCGGGGACGAAGGCGACGATGGCGGAAGCGATACTTTCGTCCACGTCGACGGGCTCATCCTCTCGCGACATGATGCGTGCGGGTGCGGCGAGTTGTGGCTCGAAGGTGCGGAGTCGTGGCTTTCAAAACTTCAGTTCGGCTCCTCCGAGGAAAAGTTGCTAACAAACCTTTTCACCAGCGGTAGCTCGCCATAGGGGCATGCCGCGGTTGGTGGGGTTGGACGCGGGTTCCCGGGATGCGCTCCTAGATCTGATATACCGCCTGTCTCGGGAAGATAAGGACGGCGGGGATAAGGCCGGGGGCGACGGGAAGACGACTCGCGAGGTGGGATCGAATCGCGTCGAATCGGGTGCCGACGATGGTGATGCCGATGTGGACCCCGAGCGCGCCCGCAAGGACCGCGCGAAGGAGGCCAGACGCGCGGAGAAGGAACGAGAGAAGAAGGAGAAGGTCCTCGCCAAGGCTCTGAAGAAGGATCGCAAGGCGTCCGTCGCCGAGGGCGGGAACGGCGGCGGTGACGACGGCGACGCACAGGGATGGGCATCATCGCCCCATCCATCGGGCTCCGAGGCGAACATCTCAGTCACCTCCGCGCAGGGCGGCGGGGAAACCAAGGTGATGAAGATCAAGCGCGCCGCCGACCTCAAGGACTTCCTCTCCGCCGCCAAGAGCAAGCTGAAGCTCAAGAAGAAGCCACTGAGCGTACGGCTGGTACCCTCGGGGAAGGAGATCCACGACACACTCCGGCTCGAACCGATGGCGACGGTGGCGGTGAGCTCGGACCCGCCGGCGACGAAGCCGCCCAAACGGGAGGACAAAAAGGACAAGGAAAAGTCGGCACCCGGGGACGATGACGGGGATGGCGACGGGGACGATGACGGGGACGATCCGACGGAGAGGCTACGCGCCGGCATGCGAGCGCGCGCGGCATCCGAACGCGCCCGGAGTCACCGAAGCCATCAATCACCGGAGTCGACCGCCGATGAATCCGCCCGGCTCCTCTCCCTCCTCTCCATCGCGCCCACAGACGGCGAACGGAGCACGATGGCGGCGCAGCGTGCCAGCTTACCCGCGGCGACCGCGCGGTGCGACATCATCGCCGCGTGCGTCGACTCCGCATCACCCGCCGCGGTCATCACCGGCGAGACGGGCTCGGGGAAAACCACGCAGGCGCCGCAGTTCGTGTTGGAACATTTCGTCGACGCCGGACACGGGGCCCGATGCGGGATCGTGGTGTGTCAACCGAGGCGCGTCGCCGCGGTGTCCATCGCACGGCGCGTCGCGGAGGAGCGCGGTGAGAAGGTTGGGGACGTCGTGGGGTACCGGGTGCGGGGGGACTCGAGGACGAGTAACCGTACCCGGCTCACTTTTTGTACCACCGGCGTCTTACTGCAACGGCTGCAGTGGGACCCAACGTTGGCGGATATCACGCACGTGTTCGTGGACGAGGCGCACGAAAGGACGGCGGACGCGGACTTTTTACTGATCCACCTGCGGCGTCTGCTCCGGTCGGGTGAGTCGAAGCTACGGGTGACGCTGATGTCCGCCACGGTGGATGCGACCAAATTTACGAATTACTTCGCCGGCGCCGGTCTCCCCGTCCCGGGCGGAGCGCACATCCCGGGCCGAACCTTCCCGGTGAATGATGTGTACGTGGACGACTATTTACCTAAGAGCGGTGCGCGGGGCGGTGGTCGAGCGGTAGGCCGGCCGCCGGGCGGTAAAGGGAACGGTGACGGGTTCGAAATTGACCACGACCGTCTCCGCGCCGTCGTCGAGAAAATTGGAAAGGAGGAAGTCGGCGCGGCGGCGGCGGTTTTGGTCTTCCTCCCCGGCGCCCCGGAGATTTCGTTCGCGGAAGGTAAGCTGAGGGACGTGCGGAACGTCCACGTCGTCCCGCTGCACGGCCAGCTGGCGCCCGAGGAGCAGCGCCGCGCGTTCGCCCCGGCGCCGAAGGGTACCCTGAAGGTGGTGCTGGCGACAAACGTCGCCGAGACTTCGGTGACGATTCCGGACGTCACGCACGTCGTCGACTCTGGGCGCGTGAAACGTATGACCTTCGACGCGCGGACACAGCTGGCGAAACTGACGGAAGGTTGGTGCAGTAAGGCGAGCGCGGCGCAACGAAAAGGACGCGCGGGCCGCGTCAGGCCCGGCGTATGTATCCGGCTGTACGGAAAGTCCGTCGCGGAGAACGACATGGCGAATCACGATCTACCAGAGATGCACACGGCGCCCTTGGAAACCCTCGTGATGCGCGCGCTGGCGATCCGTCCGGACACGCACCCCGCGCGGACGCTGGGCGACGCGTTGGACCCGCCGCCTGTGGATGCGACGCGGAATGCGGTGGCGAGGCTACGCGCCATCGGAGCCGTCCACGTCGACGACTCAAACGCCGACGACGAAACCGTGGCGCTCACGCCGCTGGGCTTCCACCTCTCGCACCTACCGGTAGAGCCCAGGCTGGGTAAGATGCTGGTGCTGGGATGCGTGATGGGCTGCCTGTCCCCGGTGTTGACGGCGACGGCGGCGATGTCGTGTAAGCCCATGTTCACCGCGCGCGGCGGCGACAAAGCCGACGCCACCGCCGCCAAGCGAAAGGTTTCCAGGGACTCAAAGTCCGACCACCTCGCGTGCGTCTACGCGTTCGACGAGTGGTCCAGCTCCAAACAGCGGGGCCAAACGTGCCGCGACTTGAACCTGAGCCACGCCGCGATGCAGGACGTGTCGCAAACCCGGCATCAGCTGCGTAAACAACTCGAGGCGGCTGGGTTCTCACCCGATTCCCAAGCGGCGGATCGAAACAAAACAAACGACGATTTCGTTCGGTGCGTGCTCGTCGCGGGTCTCTTTCCCAACGTCGCGCGCGTCGGCGTCGCGGAGAACACACGTCACCCGGGTTCGAAGACCCGGGTGCTGAACAACAGGGGCGTGGAGGTGGCGGTGCATCCCTCCGGTGTCAACGCCGCGTACGCGCAGGGGAAGGACGGGTCCGGCCGGGTGTCATACCACGGCGGCCCGGAGAAGGGTTTATTGGTGTACCAGGAGGAGGTGGAGACGTCGAGGGTGTACCTACGGGACACCACCGCCGTGCCCGACGAGTCCGTGTTGCTATTCGGCGGGGCGTTGAGCGTGGATCACGCGGCTTCGACCGTTTCCGTGTCCACGGGTGCCGCCGCGTCGGGTACGGGTAAACAGTCGCAGGCTTCAAAGTTTAAGTTTCAGTGTCCGCCCGAGACTGGCGTGCTGTTCAAGCTGCTGAGGAAGGAGCTGGACGCGGTGTTGGCGACGGCGGCGGAGGACCCGAGTGGGGATCACGGGACGTTGGAGGGGACCGCGCGGGGAAGGCGGGTACGGGAGGTGTTGGAGAGGCTCCTCCCAGGGACTGGTTCATCGAGGCGTTAGTTAGGAGTTGATCTCAAAAAACGCTTTTGCCAGCTGGCAGCCTTGCATAACGTTATCAGTTTTTTAACCGCATCCTTGGACCTCCCGATCCGCGTCGGTTCACTTTGCCCCGCACGAGACACCCGACATGGCCGGCTGGACCAAGACCAAGACCTACGCGTCCCACCACTTCGACTCCGAGGCGTGGGACGTCGTCAAATCCCGCGATGACGACATCGTCATCGCCACCGCCTACAAGAGCGGCACGACATGGATGCAGCAAATAATGAGCCAGCTCTTGTTCAACGGCGAGCCCCCGGCGGCACTTGGGGATCTCTCCCCGTGGGTCGATCTCCGCGTACCCCCGCGCGAGGTCAAGGAGGGCATGATCGAGGGTATCCCCGGTCGCCGCTTCCTGAAGACCCACCTGCCGACTGACGCGCTTGAGTACGACCACAACAAGAAATACGTCTATGTAGCACGTGATGGGCGGGATGCGTTCATGTCCCTCATGAACCACTACAAGTTCGGCAACGAGATGTGGTACGGCGCCCTCAACGAGTCCCCGGGTCTCGTCGGCGACAAACTCCCTTCGTGGGAGGACGCGTGCGACGGCAAGGACGGCGACGACGCCGTCCGGACAATCTTCGACAAGTGGCTCAACACGCCGTGGGGAGAGCACCCGTGGGAGAAAGACGGGTGGCCCTTCTGGTCCTTGTTCTACAACGCGAAGACATGGTACGACGCGAAGGACCTTCCCAACGTCCTCATGGTGC
>Ga0209631_10000827_pt1 | contig 41388 bp, 22 predicted proteins | sample COG_08_FD_184752 | JGI IMG/M metagenome (GOLD analysis project Ga0209631, IMG submission 184752) | Pelagic Microbial community sample from North Sea - COGITO 998_met_08 (SPAdes) (version 2) | ecosystem: Environmental > Aquatic > Marine > Neritic zone/Coastal water | place: Helgoland, sampling... | reverse complement strand
GGTGAGGTGGATCTGCATCACGGTGATCAGCGCCGCGTCCTGAAAGAAAGAGCGGATGTGAAAAGTGAGTCTCGGGTCCAAAGTGAGCGTGGGGTTCAAAGTGAATCTCGGGTTCGTTTCGTCCTCTGGGATGGGCTCGGAGACTTTAATGAACTGTTTGGTCCACATCGGCTGCTACACCTCGAGATGTTTGCAGAGTTTTTTTCCTCACAGCCCAACCCGCGGGTCGATTCGACGAACAGAAAGATTTCAATCCGGGTCGCGAAAAAAAAAAGGGAAGAGCGAGCGCACCATGTAGTCAGTCTCCGGCGCCTTGGTGTACAGCACCTCGACCGGGAACGTCCGCCCCGGGATCGTGAAGATCGGGCAGTTGAAGAAATACGACGAGAATTTCTCCGCGTCGAGCGTCGCGGACGTCACGATGATCTTCAGGTCCTTGCGCCGCCCGCACGCCTTCTTCAACAAGCCGAAGAGCACGTCGGTGTGAATCGTCCGCTCGTGCGCCTCGTCCAGCATGATCAGGCAGTACTGCGACAGCATATCATCCAGCAGCGTCTCCCTCAGGAGCATACCGTCCGTCATGTACTTGATCACCGTCTCGGGCGAGGTACAATCCTCGAATCGAATCGCGTACCCAACCTCCTCGCCGAGTCGACATCCAAACTCCTCGGCGACTCTCTTCGCGACGCTCATCGCAGCCACGCGCCTCGGCTGCGTGCACCCGATGCGCCCCCGCGACGTGTACCCGCTCTCCGCGAGGTACTGCGTCATCTGCGTCGTCTTCCCCGAACCCGTCTCGCCGATCACCACCAACACCTGGTTATCGTTAACCGCCTGGATCAATTCGTCGCGGAGTTTGAAAATGGGAAGCGACTCGCGCTGCGCTTGCATGGGCAGCGAGGACTTTTGCCCAAACGTGGGAGCCTTTCCGAAGGCTTCCACTTTCCACTCGGGCATCTCGTACCCGCCGAGGCCGACGCCGCGGAGCTCCGCGGCGAGGTGGCGTTCACCAGCCTCCGGCATGGGATCCTCCCAAGGTCGGTTGAGATCTTTCGGGATGGACTCCAGCGCCGTTCGCTGCTGCTGCTCCTTGAGCTCGCGTCGTTCCTTGGCCAGCGCGCTCTGCGTCATCGCCGCGCGCTGCAAACTCCCGTCGGGGTTCTTGACGATCTTGATCGGTGACACGTCACCGCCCGCGGCGGTCTGCCCCGCGAGGAACGGCGCCTCGTCCTCGTTGATCTCAATCTCAATCTCCTGCTCAGCCTCTTCTTCGTACGCCAGTAGCCCCTCGTTCTCGGCGTCGTACGTCGGGTAATCCTCCGTCTTGAGCACCCCGGACGCGATGAGCTGCTTCGCTTCCCACCGCTCGGGTGAGGAGAGCCGCTTGACCGGCCGCCGCTTCGTATCCCCCGCGAGATCCTCCGCCGACGGCGTGATCCCGGAGAGGCCCCGTAGGCTGGCGCCCGGCCGCGGCGGCGGTCGGTTCGCGACGGGTCCGCTCGGGTTGGCGTACGAACCGCCGTTTCCTCCTCCTTCGTTCCCCCCGCCGCCGGCGAGAAGGTCATCGCCCGTGTGCTGGTTCACGTCCCTCATGCTCAGCGCCATGCGCGTGGCGGATCGTGTGGTGACTTTAACCCAGACGCTCTGGTCCCGCCGCGTTTGGTCCCTGGCGTTGGCGCCTTTCTGCGAGGAGATCATGGAGACGTGCACCAGTCCTTCGAACTTGCGGCTGAACTCGGTGAGCTCGACGAAGCACCCGAAGTCCATGACGTTGGTCACCCTGCCGCGGTAGATGGCGCCCACTTCCGGTTCGCCGTTTTTGAGCGCCGCCGCGGACGAAGAGCCGCCCCCTCGGTCCCTGGATCCGCCCCTGGCGCCTCGATCCCTGTCGCGATCTCGGCCTCGTTCGCCGCCCCCGCGCCCGCGATCGTCGTCGCGTCCTCCCCTGTCGAAGTACCTCGGATCGTCCGCCATGTTCGCGGTGATGGGGTTATCGCCGTAGATCTCGCGCGTCAGCGCCTTGGCGCGCTCGGCGTCGTCTCGGACCGCGAGCCCCGGCAGGGGATCGTCGGCGGTGGGTCTGCGCGGTTTCGGCGGGGCGCCCGAGCCCCCGCCCACCGAACCCCCGCCGGTGCCTCCTCCCTTGCTCCCGCCGGGCTTCATGCGCTGGATGATGCCCAGGAGTGAGCGCACCAGGTCGAAGGACAGCTCCGCGCCCGCATCCTCGAGCGCCTTCTGGAACGCCCTCGGATCGGTGTGCTTCCCGGCGAGGTCGATGATGAACTCCGAGAGGGTCTTGTCGGCGATGCCGATGTGGTTCTCGAGCTCCGTCGTCACCTTGTTCACCAGCGAAAGGTGCGCGAGCTTGTTCAGCGCCGCCATCGTGCAGTCAACGCCACCTCCTCCGGCGCCCTCCAAAGTGGGCGGGAGGACCAAACCCTGTGAAATCTTCTCAAAGGGCGGCCGGCGCTCGTTGGGAAAACAGTTGATAATTTCGTCGACCGTCTGCTGACCTGGCGGGGCACTCAGGCGCCGCGCCGAGTGTGCACCCGGCGGCCATGGCGTCCAACACGTCATGGACGGCCAAGGCGTGGATGACCGCCACGCTGCACACGTCATCCGGCGCGTGTTCTTGCCCGGCGGGCTGCGCGGACTGCGTGTACAGATCGCCCAGCACGTTCACCACCGCCGGCGTGAATTTCCTCAAGCTCGATTCGACATCCACCCTCCCGAGCCTCTACCTCGACGGCGACGTGGTCGACGGGTCCTCGAACCTCACCGCATGTCCATCGACGGAACACATGGAGTGCCTCTCGTGTTTGGCGGATCATTACCCCGTCGCCTTCGCGGGCGCCTTCAAGAACGACGTGACGTCGGTCAGGGGCACCGGACTCACCTGCCTCTACTACAACGAGTGCGACGCGCTCTCCTCCGCGTGCGGCACGAACTTCACCGTGACCGAGTTCTTCATCACATGCGCCTGGCTCGCCGTGCTCTGGGTGGTGCTCATGGGGGTGTACATGTTCATCAGGAGCTTCAAGCACATGATGCACACGTGCGATCCGTGCTACTTGATGGTACGTTTATTTTGTTTTATTTGTGTATGGGCAATTGGACTGACTCCCTCGTGTTTTGTTCACAGGAGGATGAAAATCACAACTACCCGCCTTACAAGCGGCCGCCCAAGCTGGGCAAAGGGCGCTTCGCGTGGCTCGTCCGCGCGTGGCACGTCACCGACACCGAGCTCATCAACAACACCACCCCGGACGAGCTCATGTTACTGCGCTGGTACCGCATGGTCTACCACTGGTTCTTCGGAGCCACCATCTTCGTCCTGCCGGTGTGCGCCGCCATGTATCACGTCGACAGCAAGGACCAGGAGGGCGGCGCTGGGGAGGCGCTCGGGATGAAGCGGATCACCATCGCCGCCGCGAACAGCGAAGAGGTGTTCTGGGTCGTGGTGCTGCAGATGTGGGTGATATCGACGTGGCTCGTCTACCTGTTAGGCCGGGAGACAGCCGCGTACACCCGGCTGGTGTGGAGGCTACCGCCGGCTAAAGTCGGCATCAAGTCGCACGCGGTGCTGGTGAGCGACATCCCGATGCTGACCACGGACGATGCACCCGGGAAGGAAGGGAAACAGGCGCAGAGCGGCGGGATCATGAAGGCGCTCGCCGATCAGCTGGCGAACAAGAAGCAGAAGCAGCTGAACAAATCGGGAAGCTCGCTCTCGCAGCCGTCGACGCCGCGATCGCCGAAGACCGACTTGGAGGGTGTCCAGGTGGAGCTCACCGAAACGCAGAAGGCTGAGGTGAAGGAGGAGCAGATGGCCGCGGCGTGGCTCAAGAAGAACGCCAGCGTGGTTCGCTCGTTCATGGACGAGACCACTCCGGATGACATCGAGAAGCTCCGGGCGTGTACCAAATCCGAGATTCTCCGCGTCGTCAAGGCCAAGATGGAGGGAGTCATGGGCGAAGGGTGCGTGGTTTCCGTGCTGCTCGCGCGCGATACAAGGAAGCTAGACGCCAGCGCCAACGCGTGGAAGGCGAGCGAGCACGCCTACCTCCAAGCGCTGATCCTGGAGAAGGAGCTCAAGGAGGACGTCGCCGTGGCGCTGGGTAAAAACACAGGCAGGGACAAAGACGTTGAAGCGGCGGACTCGCCCAAGGTGGCTGAGCTCAAAACTAAGCTCGCCAAGGCTGACGTAGAGCGCGAGCGACTCCGTCTGGACATGAAGGACAAGCTCGCGGCGTTCTCCCAGGCTAGGCTCGACTACCTCCACGACGAGACCCCTTCGCCGAGTTCCATCGTCGTATTTTCGAGACAGATGGACGCGGTCATCGCGTCGCAGGTGCAGCTCGATAACCAGTTCGGCCGCTGGCACACCGAGCCCGCGCCGGGTCCTAACGACCTCGTGTGGCACAACGTCGCGCTGACCGGGAAGCAGCGTTGGAGGAAGAACATCCGCGCGAAGATGGCGGCGACGGTGATGGTCATCTTCTTTTCGGTTCCCGTCAACCTCCTGGTCTCGGCGCTCAACTCGGGGAAGGACGACCTGGTGAGTTTTCTGGGCGAGGGCATATTCAAGGTGCTCATCGGTCTCATCTTGACCATCTTCCTGGTGGTGGCGCACATCATGTCGCTGGTCATCTCCAGGCAGTACGGGTGCATCTCAAAGTCTAAGATGGACGTGCGGGGCGCGTCCATCTATTTCTGGCTCTTGGTGGTGAACCTCTTCTTGGGTAACCTCAACAGCACGCCCGTGTGGGAAGACCTGCTGGACTGGATCCAGGATCCCAAGCTAGTGCTCAGCACCCTCATCTACCGGTGCGTGGAGGCGAGCAGCTTCTTCCTGCAGTTTTGCCTGCTCCGCATCGCCACGTCCACGGTACTCGAGCTCATCCACCCGCCCACGCACCTGGGCTATCTGGTCAAGACCCTGATCCACCTCGCCAAGACCACCGCGATGCCCACGCCGAGGATCATCCAGCAGTGGGCGCAGCCGGAGAACACCCCGCTGCACCGCGTCCCGGCGCAGACCATGCTCATATTCTTCTTGGGGTGCCAGTACTGCGTCACCGCGCCGGCTTTTCTCCCCGTGTGCGGGGTTTTCTTCTCGCTCTTCTACCTCTTCTGGAAGCATAACCTGTCCTACCACTACATGCAGCCGTACGCCGCCGGGCTCACGCTGTGGCCGTGGCTCGTCAAGCAGACGTTCAACAGCCTGCTGTTCAGCCAGTTTGTGTTGATTCTCGGCTTGCCGACGCTGAGCAAAACTGGGAAGAGCACCGAGTACCTTCGACTGGCGCTCCTGCCGCTGCCCGTGTGGTCGTGGATGCAGCACCGCCGGTGCATGACCGTCTTACGCCGCGCGAACAAGGTCCCGGTGCAGAGGGACATCCTCCAGGAGGACGAAAACATGAACCTCGACGAGAAGGGAGTGGTCGGGTCGCTCAAGTCGAAGATGACGGTGCTCGGCAAGAAAACCGGACAGGCGTTCAGGGACCTGGACGAACGCGCGCTGAACCTCAAGGAGAAGCTCGGCAAGCACGGCTCCGATAAACCCGCATCGCCGGGTTTCTTCCAGGGTTTAGGGCTAACCCTCAGCCCCACAGCGCGGACCCCGGGCGAACCGAAAACCCCGACGAAGACGCCGCTCAAAACTTACAACACCCTCGCCAAGGACACCAAGGCGCTCAACGTCGACCTGAAGGAATCCGCCTCCAAGGTACGGGACATGGTCGCGAAGGGCACGTGGCGAAACTACCAGCCGATCGCGATGTGGCCCACCGCGCAGGAACGATCCGCGGTGTCGGTGCTCGTTCGCAGGTGGAAGCAGGGGCGTAAAAACAGAGATGCAAAATCCATACACGACGCGCTCGAAGATAACCAGACGCTCGAGGGGGCGCAAGGCGTGCTGACGCCGACTTGGTTCGGCTCGCTTAAAAAGGGCGGCACCGGGATTCGCAAGACGACGTCGTTCGGTTTGGCCAATGCCGCGGATGATGAAGAGAAGGAAGAGGAGGAGTAATAAGGACGTCGCCGAGTGAACCCGCGGCTGACGCGCGATTATTATCGCGATTGTTTGTGAAAAGATTGAAACTATTAAAAGTATCGTCACCGCTCGGCCCCGAGTCCCACTCGCTTGGCGCGCATGGACGCCGTGATTGGCTCGGAAATTCCGCTGCCGTCCTTGCCCACGCCGGAGCCCTCGCCCTGGAACCCCATCTTCGCGAGCATCCTCGAACCGAACCCGCTGGTGTGCGCCTCGAAGGCGCCGAACCCTTGGCCGGCGCCGACGACTTTCCCGTCTCCTCTTTTTTTCCTCCGTTGCGCCTGAACCGCGCGAAGCTCGCGCTCCGCCGCGAGCGCCGCCCTTCGTAAGCCCCTGTTGCTGCGATGGATCTCCTCGCCGTCGTCGTCGTCCCCGTCGCCGTCGCCGTCGGTTCCGGCCTCGGGGGCGTTCAGGAAAGCCTCCGCCGCTCGCATGTCGGCATCCGCGGCGGCCAACTCAGCCTCAACCTCGGCGGCGTCCACGGTCCCCCTCATCTTTGCCAACCAGACCTTGTACTCTCTTTCCTTGATCGGAATCATTTCTTTCAAGAGCTGGATGCGATCTTTCAGTAGCTTGCCTCCGTCAGGCAAGTTCGATGCCAACGATACCGTTTTCTCGTGATATGTCAACTGCTCCTGCAGATCATCCACGCTCAGCAGAATATACTTGGAGTACAGGTCGTGAGAGTCAGTCCTGTCGAAACTAGCTTTCTTGACCTCTTCGTACTCGGCGCGGAGATCAGCGTCAACCGCGGTGAAAGCATCACCCTTATTCTGCACCCTGGCGTCATCCGCACCCTCAGTCACAGCCTCGTCGTCGTTTTGCATGACACCCGCGGACACAAAGTTGGGAGCGGAGCCGTTCCTCTTCTTCACCCCAAAGGCACCCCGAACCCCGCCGCCGCCGCCGCCGCCGCCGCCTCCCTCGTACGGCTCACCCTCCGCCGACGCGATCGCCCGCTCCAGCCGCTCGTCCCCGTCCCTCGGCACGCGCGCCCCGTGCGCCCAGTGCACCACCGCGTGCCTCCGTTTACCCCCGCCGCGCAGCTCAGCCTTGAGCCCCATGGCGTGCGCGATACCCAGCAAACCCCGTAGCGCGTCGTCCGACATGCCCGATTGAAACCCGATGTACGCGCCGCCCGATCGAATCATACCCGCGAGCGTCTCCGCAACTGCCCTCGGCCTTCGCAGGCCATAGTCCTCGGGCGAGTCCCCGCGTTTGAACGCCTTCTTCGCCGCCTTCTTCGCCGCGCGTTTACCGCTCACGGGAAAGCCGCCTAGCGAACCTACTAGCGAACCCCGTGCTTTCTTCTTAAGCGCGCCCTTACCCCACCGGTACGTCCCGTAGTCGCCGCTCTTCAACGCCTCGTTTTCAGCCTCGGAATCGTCGGAATCTGATAACCCCTCGTCTGATTCGTCATCCGTGACCGCCGGTGACGGTACCTCTTTACCGTCCAGGTTCATGTCACGCATCCGTCGCAGGTACCGTTCCTCGCGCGCGGCGCGTCGAGCCTCGCGCGCGTTAACGTCGTTCGCGTCGAACCCGTCGCGTTCGGACTTTTCCCACGCTTCCTCGGCTGCGGCCACCGCGGCGTCCGCGGCGCGCTCCTCGTCGAATGACGCATCGTCCGCGTCCTCGTCTTCTTCCGTGTCGGTGTCGTCGTCCATGCAGTTGCGCATGTAGTCGTCGATGGCGTCGGAGTCGAGGCTGAGCTCGCTGCCCCACTCGGATCCTTCGCGGTCATCATCGTCGTCGGTTGATTGAAGGTTGTTGTCGCGCCGGGCGGGGGGGCGCGGCGGGAAGCGCTCGCGCCGCGCGTTGGATCCGCCGCCGCCGCCCGGACGATCCATGCGGATCTCGATCCCGCCGATGCGCATGACGGAGTTGCGCTCGACGTTCGGGTCGGGGTCGGAGTCGCCGAGGCTGTCGTCCGAGTGGTCCACGTCGAGCGCGCCGCCGTCGACGTCGCCATCTTGTTCTTCCGACGTCGTATCGGAGTCGGAGTCACCGAGGATGTCGGGCTTGCGGACTCGCCTCCCGCCTGCATCGGCGTGGGCGTACGCCTGGTGCATCTGGCGGTGCTTGCGCTTCGGGCCGCCGCCGTATCCCGGGAAGAACGTCCCGGGAGCCGCGCCCTTGAGAGCCACGAAGTCGCCCGCGTCCTCGGCACCGTAGAGTCCATCTCCGCGATGCGATGACGAACCCCGTCCGCCTCCGCCGCCTCCGCCGCCGCCCCATCCGAAACGTCCCCCGCTGCCGTGCGCGCTTCGGCCGCGTCCTCGGCCCCCGCCGCCGCCGCCGCGTCCGCCGCCGCGACCCTTGGCCTTCGCGCGTCCACCCATGTCGCCGCGTGACGCGCCTCGCTTTTTGGCGTTGGAGCTGGCCGGTTTCCGAAATTTTATCGGACGGGGCCGAAAGGAAACAAAAGCCACGACCGAAGGCACCCTCGCGTTCACTTGCGACGGCGCCATGGGGACGAACAAGCGGAAGCGAAAGACAAAGCCGAATGATGCCTCACCCATTATCACGACCTCGTTGATGGTCAGGTTAATGCGTCGCGGCACCGTATCCATCCTCGAGGCCGTCGCCGAGGAGCTGCCCGACGTGTTCACCGCTGAGATACTCCCCAAGCTGAACTTGAAGGACACGCTCAACCTGGCTCAGGTGAATAAGTGGTACAACAGCGCGGTGTGGAGCGTGGATGGCGTTCGATCGATCGAGGCGAAGGTCGAGGAGACTCGCTTGGGGAACACGAAGCGGTCCAAGTTCCCGATGCACTGGGCGACAAAGAAAGGCAACCTGCCCGCGGTCAGGGCCCTCCTGAAGTCTGGGGTGGACGCCAACGTGGATATGCACTTCCAAAATGGCTTCCGAGCTTTGCACAGGGCTGCCTATTTAGGCCACACGGCTATTGTAAAGACACTTATTGAAGCAGGTGCTGATGTCGACTTCCGAGCGGATGTTGGCAGTTTTGCTAGAGGCGAGACGCCGTTGTATCTCGCAGCTGCAAATGGTGCAACGCTAACTGTCATCGAGCTCCTGAAAGCTGGCGCCGCCGTCGATATCGCAACCGTCAAAGGCAAAACTCCGCTGCTGATTGCAGCTGAAGCAGGCATGAATGATTGCGTATCTCTTCTTATCTACGCCGGTGCAGACTTTGATTGGATCGACGACAATGGTAACACAGCGATGTCACTTGCTTTGCCGTACTGCCCACGCGAGGGTATCTCTACTTCAAGAGAGAAGATCTCGCTGAAAATAGTGAAGCTGCTGAAAGATGCCGAGCGTTTGAAAAGAGCGTGTGGATAATTTAGCTCGCGTGATGATGAAACGATACAACTACCGCTCGTCGTCCCTATCTCTCCTCAACGCGCCGTTCACCCTCTTCTGCCACTCGTCCCGCTCAGCCTTCTTCCGGTCCGCGTCGTTGGACTGCTTCCGCTGCGACCGCACCTCGGAAACCGCCGCCGCCGCCGCCTCCTCGGCAATTTTCGCGCCGTCCACCGCCGCCGCGGGAGCCATCTCGGGCTCGGGCGTCGGCGTCGGCGTTGGGTCCGGGTCCGGCTGGGCGGCAGCCTTGGCGGCGAGCCTCGCCGCCACCTCCGCCGCGCGACTCGCGTTCGCGTTCGCCGCCTCACCCGCGCGGGTGTCCCAGCCGAGCGCTCCCATCACCGGGTCGAACCCCGCGTCCGTCGCGGGTCTCGCCACCCTTCGGTTCCGCGACGCTTCTTGTACCGGGCGCTGGGGCGCCGGCGATGGGGTGGGCTGAGCCGCGGGTGCCGGTGTCGGTGTGGGCACGGGTGCCGGTTCATCTTCCACGGGCGATTCGTCGTCGCCGCCGCCGAAGATGGCCTTGAGGGGATTCCAACCGCCGTTCTTCTTCTTCCCCTCCTTCTTCACCGCCGCCGGCTGCTCCCTCTGCGCCTGTGCCTGTGATGACTTCTGCGCCACAGCATCGTCGCCGGCCTCCTCCCACTCGCGCTCCAGCTCCTTGCTCAGCCACTGCTGCTGCTGCTCCTGGGACGCCACCGTGTTCCGCTCGCTCGGGGGAACCACCGCCTCCCGCCTCGCCGCCGCCGCCGGATCGGGAGCGAGCTCACCGGCGGTGGTCGCGACGCCCTCGCGAACCGCGCTGTCCCACGAGGGCTTCCGCGGCTCGACGTCCTCTTCGTCCGCGCGCCGCGGGGGCAGCTCCTTGAAGCGTTCCTCCCCGTCCTTCTCCCCGCCGGAGACAGCCTTGGTGGTCTTATCGACGGCGCCGCCGCCGATGCCGAGGAGGACGTCGAGGGGTAGATCCACGCGCTTGCGCGGCGGCGGGGGTTTCGCCGCCATGAAATCGGGCTCCGGCTCCGGCTCGGGCTCGGGTTCGGGCTCGGGTTCCGGCGTTTTGGACGACCCATAAGCCGCCTTACGCCCGCTCGGACGGGGTGAGCCGTAGAGCTCGGGCAGGATCGCGCTGACCGGGACGTCGGGCGGCTCATCCTCCATCGGGACGTACTCGACGACCAACGGCGCCCGCTGCTGCTGCTGCTGCTGCTGCTGCTGCTGCTGCTGCTGCTGCTGTTGTCCGGGCCGGGCCTGTTGCGTGCTCCTCGCGGCGATCTGCATCTGATACGTATCGCCCGACTGACCGTACTCCCACGTCGGCATTCGCCCGTTCAGCATGTACCGCAGGGTCCGCGTGAACACCGTGATCGCCATGTACATCCCGCTGAAGAACGCCGCGCCGAGGGTGACGAGGAAGCCGAACATGCTGAACGTGAGCAATCCGGTGAGAAAGGGAATCATGGACGCCATCGTCCACCACGCGGTCAGAGACTGCGCCGCCGCGATCCAGCACGCGAGCCCACCCGTGAACGGCACGATGTACCTCAGCGCGGCGACTGTCTTGCGGAACATGCCGTAGATGACGCGGAGGCGGCGGAGCTCGTCGTCGTCGTAGTCGGCGTAGTCGGGGTTGAACGCGGACTGCTCGAACGACGACGACGGAGTCGGCTCCTGTCGACGATTGTATTCCGCCGCATTGTATTCGGGTGCATCTTCCCCGTGATGGTCGGGTTCTCCCTGCGCGTGCTTCGATGATCGTGCGCCGGCGCCGAAGCCGAACCATCCCCGCGACTGTGTCTGCGGCTCCGGGGTCGGGACGTAGGGCGCCGGGTCGCCGGGTTGCCATCGTCCGGCTTCCGCGGGTTGCGAGCGAACTTTGCTGGCTGACCACTGATCGTCGTGTTCATCCTCCTCCGCCCCGGCGGCCTTGCCGCCGACGCCGGGCTGCTTGGTCGGCGTGGGCGGCGCGTAGTACTCGCCGAATCCCGGCACCGGGACGTACGCGCCGGTGACCGGTGCTTCGTTCCCCCATCGCCCTTGCTCCGGAGGTTGCTGGCGAATCGCGCTATCCCGCCAGCGATCATCGCGGGTGTTGGCGTCCTCTGATTCGTCCTCGTCGTCCTCGTCCGCCTCTGGCTCGGGCGGGGGCGCGGGCGGCGCGTAGTACTCCCCGAAGCCCGGGACCGGGACGAACCCTTTGTGGTTGGTCTCCGTCGGGGCGTTGTCCCAGAAGGAGCGCTCGTCGCCCCTGTACGGTTTCGCGGAGCGGACCAGCACCGTCCGTAAGGCGCCGGTTCGAGGCGATTGAATCTTGAAGATATCAGAAATCCGCGAGACGGCGCGCCGGGTGGGGCGCGCGTCGCGGGGGCGCGTGCTGCGCCTGTTTCGGGGCGCGTGCGCGATGGATCCACGCGTCAGGGCCATGAGCGGCGCGGAGATGCCGGACATCGCGTCTCCTGGCACCCTCTCGTGCGCTCCCGAGACTGCGCCGACTCGAAAAGCAGATTACAGATTGGGCGGGCTATCCGCCAGATGCACTGACTGATGCACGCCGCGCGCTGCTCTGCCAGAGCCAACTTTTGTCCCGTTGCCAAATCTAGCCAACAGAGCACTGACACGCCCCGGGGGTCTCGGGAGGAGGAGAGACCCGGGGATAGAATAGCACCATGGGGCGCCTCCTGGACGGCCTCAAGGATGCGGAGTATAACCCGCACACCGCCGTGTGCAAGCTCCCGCAGCCCTTCCGCATGCTCGACAAGCTCCTCTCGCGGCTGGTGGACGACGCCGTGAATCTCGCGGTGGAGCGAGACGAGGCTCGGCTCGCCGCGAGGGGCATCGCCGAGGGCACCGAGGTCCTGGCACCGAGCGCGGTCGTCGACGACATCGGCGCGATGACCTCCGTGTCCACCTCACGCGACGGCGCGTGGGCGTTCGTCGGGAACGAGGACGGCGAGCTCGTCGTGGTCAACGTCGAGCGCGGATCCGTAGCAAGTAAGACGAAGGTGCTCGCGGGTTCGATCGCCGCGGTGGACGCGGTCGCGGTGGACCCGCCGCCGCCGCCGCCTCCCAGGCCACCCACACCCCCTCCCGAGGAAACGACGGAGACGGAAGGGGAGAACGAAGGCGCGGAAGGGGGGACGGGCGGCGAAGAAGCCGAGCCGAAAGACGACGACGACGCGGAGCCGAAAGACAAAGACACCACCGAGGACGACGACGCCGCCGCGACCGAAGGGCTGTCCTTCGACGACATCGCCGCCGCCGCGGGTGGACTCTCCCCGGCCGACGTCACGCCACTCTACCTCGTCGCGCTCGCGGGTACAAACGGAGAGATCACGGTCGTCGCCGTCGATTGTTCAACCGGATGTATCAGATCGGACAATACAACGGTGGTCGCCGCCGGTGACGCGCCGGTGGACGCCGCCGTGGGTAACGCGGTGGTCAGTGTGACCTTCTCCCCAAACGGTGCCGCGCTCGCGGTGACGTGCGGCGGCGGCGCGATGGCAGTGTACGCCGTGGAGAAGCCGCCGATAGAGGCGTTTACGATTTTGAAAGACGAAACGGACCCTTTGAAAGACGGGGACGAGGAGACCGAGTTGAAAGACGACGACGACGTCGCTGCGTCCGCGGAGGGAGAGGGAGACGACGCAGTACCCGCGGGGACAGACACGGAGGACATGGAAGGAGGAGGCGAGGCGAACACTGAGGCGTCATCGGGACCGGTCGATTTCGTCGCCGCGAGGGACGCGGCGCCAAGGTTAAAGCCGCTCGTGTGGCTCACCGCCGACTACGCCGCTCGAACCTTCGGACCCTTCGAACCCAAAACCGACGTCGCCGAGGGTGAGTCGGCACTCGAGGGTGCCGAGGGTGCCGCCGAGACGGCCCCGGCGGAGGGTGACGGGGCGACGCAGGGTGAGCCCGAGGATCCGAGTAAACGAGCGAAGGGCGCCCCGACGGTTCACTTTCGGTGCTCGGGTGACGAGGCGAACGCGGCGTTCGTCTCGTGGCGAAATACTAACCGGCTCGCGATGTTCCAGCTCACGGGCGCCAGGAACATCCCTTCGAAGCTAGCGCTGGTGCCCACGCTGCGTGGGGAGGAACCGGAGCCGGAGGAGGAGGCGGCGACGGGTGACGGCAACGATGGCGCCGAGGGAGATCCAAAGCCGCCGAAGCCGACGCCCCCCGCGGGTGACTGGACGACGCCGTTCCCGATCTCCGCCACCGCGTCCACCGACGGCGGCGCCCTCCTCGCGCTCGCGATGATCGACGGTTCCATCGTGCTGTTCAACGCGAGGCTCGGCGCGGTGGCCAGGACCTTCCGGCGCATCGGAAACTTCGGCCCGGGGCTCGACGGGTTCGACCCGAGCGCGCCGCCCTCCGCCGCCGACGACTCCCACGTCGAGCGCGCCGCGTCTGAACCCTTAGCGTGCGCCGCGCTCTCCTTCTGGACGCGGGTGGACGACACCGAAGGGTCTGGAGGCGTGGAGAAGCGGGCGCTCGTGGCGGCGACGGAGGCTGGCTGGGCGGCGGTGTTCGACCTGGACGCGTCGCCTTACAATAGCCCCGATTCCGATGAACCCGCGCTACGAATCACGCCGCGGGGGGTGCCGAGGGTGCCCATGTTCGGGGGGCTGACGTGCCAGCGGCACGGGTCCCGCGGCTTGGCGTGCGGCGTGGAGCCGCCCAAACCGAAAGAGGAGGACGACGAGGACGAGGATACGGATGAAGACGAGGAGAAGGAAGAAGAGGTGAACAAGGAGGATACGGAAGCCGCCGAGGAAGCTGAGGATGGCGAGAAGGGGGAGGACGTCGGTACGGCGACGAAGGGGGACGAGACACACCCACCGGAGGATGAGACCCGTCGCTGGTTCGTCCGCCTACTGGACCTCACCGGCGGCGTCGGGTGCGACTTGCCGACGGTACTGGATCCGCCCGAGGGACACGCGTTCGCGCACGGTCCGTCGGGCGTCGTGTTACACGCCTTCGACGGCGGCGACCTCGCGGTGTTGGGCGCCAAAAAACTCCCGGCACGCCCCGAACCCGAACCCGCGGCGGCGGAGGGTGCCGAGGCGGGTGCCGACGGTGACACAGCTGTGGGCGCCGACGGTGACGCGGCCGCGGGTGAACCGGCGTCTCCGGAAGGGGATACGGCGCCGGTTCATCTTCCGCCGCCAGCGCACGCGGCCACGTCTCTGTGCCTGTTCAGGTTACCGCCCGTCGCCGAGCGTCCGGCGCCGTCGCGAGAAATATCGGGACTCGCCGCTTCACTCGAACGTTCGTTTGAATCGCGGATCGAGCCCGAGAACCTGGCGGGGCGATGGGCGCTTAAACCGCCCAACACGGTCGCGGCGACGCTCGCGAGGCTGCGCGCGTCGCGCGGCGGGTCGAAGGAGCGAGCCGCTCGAGTGAAGTGGCGCCTCGACGAGATGTTGGGACGGCTCCAGAAGGCGGCGGCGACGAGCGTCGTGGTGGACAACAGGTTCACGCTCAACGCTTCCAAGTAGTAGTAAAGTTGACGCTATTTAAACCGAGTCAGTGTCTACGCACGGTGGTCTCTATTTGAATGTCTCATTGAATGTCTACGTGTGCACCCATGCCGTCTATGTGTCTACGTGTCTATGGGGTTGAGGGCTATGGCGGGCCAGTGCCGAGGCTTTCGTCTGTCCACCGCGGCGTCGTACGCGGCGTTGAGCTCAGCTTCGAGCGCCGCCACCCGCGCCGCGCCCTCCTTCCCGTACATCTCCTCGGGTCCCGAGATGACGGGCACCTTGCCGTCAACGCCGTCGTCCGTCGTCGTTGTGTGTGTGTCAGCCTCCTCCGCGGCTCTTCTCGCGGCGAGCACGGCGGCTACTTTGGCATCCGCGGCTTCCGCCGCCGGGACCCGCGGGCGCTCCAACCGCCTCGCCTCGCGTCGCCGCTCGCGAACCTTACCCGCGCGTCGCGCCTCCGTCGCGGCGAACATGGCGAGCCACTCGTCGCTCATCGCGAACCCCTCGTGGTCCTCCGGGACGATGATCTCGTCCTCCCCTGGGAGCCAGACGTCGTCGGTGTCATCCTCGTCCTCGTCTTCGACAACAGCGACATCATCATCGACATCGCCCTCGAACTCGCCGTCGCGCTCGTCCCATGCGTCGTCCCCCGGGAGCCCGTCCCTGTCGCGATGCCACAGCAGGTACCCAGCCGCGGTACTCCCATCGTCGCCTCTCATTGGAGCGCCGCCGGTTGTACTCTCGTCGGGCGGCGGCCACTGGACCAGACGGTCCCAGATCGATGGGTCCCCGTCGGGGATCCGCCAGCCTCGGGGAGGGGGAGGGGGAGGGTGCCCCGGGGGCGGGCGCGGGAGGAGCCATGGGGGCGGGGGGCGGCTGAAGTCCGGCGGAGGGAGCGGGGGATGGGTGTGGTGTGGGTGATGGCGACGCGGGGGTGGGGGTGGACCCTGCCGTCGGTCCTCGCGCCACCTCCTCATGCGCCCCCTCGAGTGGTGTCTGTCTCTGCTGTCGTGAAACTTGCGAGGCGGCTGGAAAGATTATTCCGAGGTTGGGTTCCCTCGTTCGTTCGCAGTGCCCAGCGCGCGTCGGCCGGCGATTCGCGACCTAGGGACGCTCGCTCAGTGTCGACCATGACCGCCACCCGCGAAGACGGCCGCTCCGCCGAGCAGATGCGACCCATATGTACGCGCCCGGGCCCCCGCGTCGCCGACCCGATACCTAACAGAATCTAATCTCAATCACGTGCCGCCTCCCCACGACGACGTGTCCGCTGACCCATCGATACGATCCCCATCCACACACGAACGCAGTCGTGAAGACGGGCGTGATCAGCCAGGCCGCTGGCAGCGCGTACGTCGAGCTCGCGAAGACCAAGGTGATGTGCGGCGTGTACGGCCCGCGGCAGCCGCAGCGGGTCGACGGGATGGAATTCGGCCGGGGGCGATTGGACGTCGACGTCAAGCTCGCAACCTTCGCGACCGCGGGCGCGCGCGGCAAGGTGGCGCAGGGCGACGCCGAGCGCGAGTTCTCACAACTCGTACACAGAGCCTTAGCCGGCGCGGTCATCCTCGAGACGTTCCCGAAGACGGCCGTCGACGTCTACGTCACGGTGCTCGAAGCCGGGGGTGCCGAGCTGCCGGCGGTGGTCGCGGCGGCGTCGGCGGCGCTGACGTGCGCGGGCGTCGCCATGCGCGACCTCGTCTCCGCGTGCACCGTCACCAGGAACAGTAGCAATGGAACGGGTGATACACAGACGACGCTGTTGTTGGACCCGGGTGCGAAGGAGGAGGCGGAGGCGGACGCCGGCGTGACGCTCGCGTACATGCGGACAGTCGGGGAGGCCACTCAGGTGGTGGCGACTGGGACGTGGGACGGGGATACGCTGGATGACGCGGTGCAGCTGGCGGCGAGCGGGTGCGCCCGGGTGGACGCGGCGCTGCGGGAGACGCTACGGAACGTGGGTGGGTCCGCGGAGGGTTCTTAATACTAAGGTACACGCTATAACCTGCTAACCGAGCTATTTGGCTATCGATTTTACCTTCATCAGACGGCGGCCATGGCGGGGGGCGGCGCGCGTGAGATGTACGGCTGGTGCGGCGGCGTCGTCTGCGGCGTGCTCGCTCCTATATCGTAAGCATCCTGTCGAGTCGTCGGCCTTGCAATTGGGTACCCGCCGCTGTATCCCGGCGCGTTGGCGTATCTGGCGTCGACACCGAAGATTATCGATCGAGTCGATCGATGATGCTTCCCCTTGCACGTCCCGACGTGCTCCCGCCTCAACGCGCAGACCGCGCGCCCTTTCCGTGTGTTCAGATCGCCCAGTACCTCGTCCACCTGTTCGTCCACGTTCGCGTTGTGTTTGCAGACGCGATCGTGATGTGCTAATGCTATGCCGTAGACGACCGCGACGGCCAGGATGGGGAAGATCGCGCCCGCCAGCGTGCCCCGTAGCACCGTGCCCTGCAGCGCCGCCGCGGTGCCGACAGCCGGGAAGAAGAGCAGCCAGAGCCAGAACGGCGTCGCCCTGTACCCATCCGTCGCGTCGCACACGCGCCGTTTGAGTTCATCGAACTCGTGTCGCTCCACGCCGAGCTCGACGAGCGTGCCATCGTACGTCGCGCGGTTGAACCCGGGGAGGTTGAACGAGTTGTCCCAGCAGCACAGCCGCCTCCACGCGCTCGGCAGACAGGCGCACGGACGCCTGTGCGTATCCGCGAGGTTGTACAGGTCGTACTCCATCGGTGTCACGAGTTCCCACCGGACCCCGGGGTGGGACGGGAGCGGTGGGACTCCCGCCGCGAGTCCTCGTGTGTGCGAAGCCTCTCTGCTGTCGTCTGTTGTGGAAAGTTGGAAAAGGGAGCCGGAGTGCCCACCGGACATTATCACGGCAGACCGGACGGCGGTTGATCGCAGGATTCAAAAGTGCACAAAACGTGACTCATGTTTTCAGGGTTTGCCGTTCCACTTTGCGCGCGCTTTTCGTTAAAGTATCTCCGAAAAAGCGAAATATCTAAAAAAAGGAAGATGAATGCCGGCGCTGCGCGGGTGGTACGTCACACCGATCGCGCGTCTTCGACCGAGACACGCGCATCACCCAGCGCTACCGCGGACCCGTAAGGTTCGTGAGAGACACTAAGCGAGGAAATGGCGTCTTCGCACGCCGCGGCGCTCTCCTGCGCTCGCGGTACCGGAACCCCATCCGGCGCTCCCGTCGCGGGGAGCCGACGCTTCGGCGTTAATCGCGATGGCGGAGTCGCGCGCGCGAGCGCGTTCGCGACCGGCGGCGACCGCTCCGCCGTGCGCGCGCAGCTCCGGGGGAGGATCTCCCGCCCGGTTCGCACCAACGGACGGGGCGTGATGCCCGTGGAGGCGAAGCATTCCGCCGTTCCGGAGGCCAAGGTGCGCGCGATCTTCCGGGTTTCCCTGTTTGTTACTTTGGACTCTGCCAACGAACTTTGAAGCGTCGACGCGAGGGGGGCGAGAAGATCGGTCCCGCCGTCCGCGCGTTCTTTTACCCCACCCGTTTCGTCATCCTCGCCGTCATTCCGACCCATGACCGCGCTCCGACGCCCCGAACGCGACCGCGAACGCACCCCCGAACGCGCCCGATCCTCACCCCCATCTTCCCCATCTTTAATTCAGGGCCTCTTCGACCCGGCGAATGATCGCGACGCGTGCGGCGTGGGCTTCGTGGGCGAGCTCTCCAAGATCCCAACCCGCCAGAACGTCACGCAGGCGCTCGAGATGCTCGTCCGCATGACCCACCGCGGCGCGTGCGGATGCGAGGAGAACACCGGCGACGGCGCGGGCATCCTCGCCTCCATCCCCCACGATTTCCTACGAGCCAACCTCCCGTTTGATTTACCCGCGCCCGAAGAGTACGGCCTCGGCATGTTCTACCTCCCCAAGGATGACCCCGCCGGTAAAGCCGCGTGCGTTAAAGCCGTCGAGGCGTCGTGCAAAGAGCTCGGCTTCGACGTCCTGGGCTGGCGCGACGTGCCCACGGACTCCGCCGCCGCCGATCTCGGCGACTCCGCCCTGGCCACGGAACCCGACGTCGCTCAGCTCTTCGTGGTTCCTTCCGAGGAAGCATCCGCCTCCTCGGTTCCCCTCGAGACACAGCTGTACGTCCTGAGGCGCCTGGCGACCGTGCGCACCAAGCAGGCGCGCGCCGCCGCCAACACCAACGACGTCCTCGACGACTTTTACGTCTGCAGCATGAGCTCGCGCACCGTCGTGTACAAAGGTCAGCTCAAGCCCGACCAGGTGATGCCGTACTTTCCCGACCTCCAGGACGAGAACTTCACGACGTACCTGTCCTTGGTGCACAGCCGCTTCTCCACGAACACGTTCCCGAGCTGGGACCGCGCGCAGCCGCTGCACATGATGGGGCACAACGGCGAGATCAACACCCTCAAGGGCAACTCCAACTGGATGCTCGCCCGCGAGGGTCTCATCGACGTCACCGAGAAGCTCGGCGTCACCGAGGCGCTCCAGGCTGAGCTCGGGCCCACGATCGAGGGCGGCCTCTCCGATTCCGGCGCGTTCGACTCCGTTCTCGAGCTCCTCGTCAAGGGCGGCGGCCGGAGCCTCGCGGAGGCGATGATGCTCATGATCCCCGAGGCTTGGCAGAACAACCCCCACATGGATGCCGATCGCCGCGCGTTTTACGAGTTTCACTCCGCCGTCATGGAACCCTGGGACGGGCCCGCGCTCGTCACCTTCACCGACGGCACGCAGGTTGGCGCCACCCTGGACCGCAACGGCTTAAGGCCCGGCCGTTTCTACGTCACGAAGACGGGCCGCATCGTCATGGCGTCCGAAGTCGGCGTCGTGGACATCCCGCCCGAGGATATCGAACAAAAAGGGCGGCTTCGACCGGGTAACATCCTCCTCGTGGACTTTGACAAGGGAACCATCCTGCAGGATGCCGACATGAAGGCGCAGATCGCCGCGAAGCGTCCGTACGCCGACTGGGTGAAGAACCAGGTCATCGAGCTGGACGCTCTCGTCGCGGAGGCTTCCTCGACCACGGCGCCCGCCATCAACGGCGTCCGCGACGACGCGACCGGCGTCATGGGCCTCCTCGCGCCCCTCCGCGCCGCCGGGTTCACGCGCGAGGCGCTCGACATGATCCTCCTCCCCATGATTGGCACCGGGTCTGAAGCCCTCGGGTCCATGGGCAACGACGCGCCCCTCGCGGTGATGTCGGAGATTCCCAAGCTCACGTTCGAGTACTTCAAGCAGATGTTCGCGCAGGTGACCAACCCGCCGATCGATCCCATCCGCGAAGAGGTTGTCACCTCGTTGGAGTGCATGGTGGGTCCCGAGGGTGACCTTGTGACCACGCAGGAGACGTCCGCGCACAGGCTTCGACTCAAATCACCGCTGCTCACCGTCCCACAGATGGAGGCTATCAAGTCCATGGACCACCGCGGCTGGACCAGCCGCGTCCTCGACGCCACCTACGACGTCAAGCAGGGCACCGACGGCCTCGAGAAGACACTCGACAGGCTCGCGGCTGAGGCGTCCGCGGCGGTTGCCGACGGCGTCGCTTGCGTCGTCATCTCCGATCGAGCGCAAGGACCCGACCGCGTCGCCGTCTCCTCCCTGCTCTCATGCGGCGCCGTGCACCACCACCTGGTGCAGAAGCTCGAGCGCACCCGCGTCGCCATCCTGCTGGACAGCGCCGAGGCTCGTGACGTCCACCACTTTTGCGCGCTCACCGGCTTTGGCGCCGACGGCGTGTGCCCTTACCTGGCTATCGAATCCGTCGGCATGCTCCGCGCCGATAACTTGGTCCCGAACGCCCCGGGCTCCGACGTCCCGGCGCCGGTGGAGAAACTCGTGGAGAACTACTTCCACGCGGTGGAGCACGGCATGCTGAAGGTGTTTGCGAAGATGGGCATCAGCACCCTGGCGTCTTACAAGGGCGCCCAGATTTTCGAGGCGCTCGGTCTCAACTCCGACGTCGTCGCCAAGTGCTTCAAAGGGACCGTGTCCAGGGTCGAGGGCGTCGGGTTCGCGCAGCTCGCGCAGGACGCGCTCGCCATGCACCACATGGGCTTCCCCGCGCGTGCCTCCGCGCCCGACGGCAAGGCTGAGACGTCCACGCTTCGCAACAGCGGCGAATACCACTGGCGCGGGGACAAGGACGGCGTGCCCACGGAACGCCACCTCAACGACCCAAAGGCGATCCAGCACCTCCAAGCCGCGTCCAGGCAAAACTCCCCGGATGAGTACCGCAAGTACGCCGACATCACGGATGAGCTCAACAAAGGGTGCAACCTACGCGGCATGATCGCGTTCAAGAGCGACAGGGAACCCGTCGACGTCGAATCCGTGGAACCCGCGAGTAACATCGTCAAGCGCTTCTGTACCGGGGCTATGTCCTACGGCTCCATCTCCCTCGAGGCGCACAGCACCCTCGCGCGCGCGATGAACCGCATCGGCGGCAAGTCCAACACCGGCGAAGGAGGCGAGAACGTCAAGCGCCTGGTCCCCCAGGCGGACGGCAGCAACAACCCGGAGCGATCGGCGATTAAGCAAGTCGCGTCTGGCCGTTTCGGAGTCACCGCGTACTACCTGAGCAACTCGGACGAGATTCAGATTAAGATGGCCCAGGGCGCCAAGCCCGGCGAGGGCGGCGAGCTGCCCGGGAGCAAGGTCCAGGGCGACATCGCCAAGACGCGCATGTCCACCCCGGGCGTCGGCTTGATCTCCCCGCCTCCCCACCACGACATCTACTCCATCGAGGATCTCGCGCAGCTCATCCACGACTGCAAGAACAGCAACCCGTCCGCCCGCGTCAGCGTCAAGCTCGTGTCCGAGAACGGCGTCGGGACCATCGCCGCGGGCGTGGTCAAGGGCAAGGCTGACCACGTCTTGATCTCTGGCCATGACGGCGGCACCGGCGCCTCGCGTTGGACGGGTATCAAGAGCGCGGGTCTCCCGTGGGAGCTCGGGCTCGCGGAGACGCAGCAGACTTTGGTGGCCAACGACCTGCGCGGCCGCACTGTCCTCCAGACGGACGGGCAGCTCAAGACGGGCCGCGACCTCCTCGTCGCGACTCTTCTGGGCGCCGAGGAGTGGGGCCTCTCCACCGCCCCGCTGATGACCATGGGATGCATCATGATGCGCAAGTGCCACAAGAACACCTGCCCGGTTGGAATCGCCACGCAGGACGAAGAGCTCCGCGCGAAATTCACCGGACACGAGGATGACGTCGTCAACTTCTTCTTCCTCCTCGCCGAGGACCTCCGCGGGCACATGGCCGCCATGGGATACACCTCCGTGGACGAACTCATCGGCCGCAGCGACCTTCTGACCCCCGACGAGGACGTCCTCGGCGGCCGCGACAAGCTCCACGGCATCGACCTCTCCAAGATTCTCACGCCGTCCGCCTCCATCCGCCCCGGCGCCGCGACTCGCAACGTCACCGGCCAGGACCACGGCCTCGAGTTTGCGCTCGACAAGACGCTCATCGAGTTTGCCAAACCCGCCATCGACAACGGCGAAAAGGTTGAATACGTCGGCGCCATCACCAACGTGAACCGCACCGTCGGTTGCATGCTCTCGCACGAGGTGACCAAGAAGTACAACGCCGAAGGCCTTCCCGACGGCACGATCGACATCAAGCTCGAAGGCAGCGCCGGCCAGTCCCTCGGCGCGTTTATGTGCAAGGGTATCACCATCGAGGTCACCGGCGACGCTAACGACTACGTCGGCAAGGGTCTCAGCGGCGGCCAGATCGTGGTCAAGCCCCCAGCCGTTTCCACCTTCAAGGCGGACGAGTCCATCGTCATCGGAAACGTGGCGCTCTACGGAGCCACCGGCGGCAAGGCTTTCTTCCGCGGCGTCGCGGCTGAGCGCTTCTGCGTCCGCAACTCTGGCGCCGAATCAGTCGTTGAGGGTGTCGGCGACCACGGATGCGAATACATGACTGGCGGTACCGTCGTCATCCTCGGGCCCACGGGCCGGAACTTCGCCGCGGGTATGTCCGGCGGCATCGCCTTTGTCTACGATCCGCACGGCGCGTTCCCCCAGAACTGTAACCGCGGCGAGGTTGACCTTTACAAGATTGAGGATTCCGAGGATTCCGAGATTGTCATGGGTCTCGTCGGGGAGCACCTGGCGAGAACCGGGTCCACCGTCGCGGCTGACATTCTCAGCAACTGGAAAACCGCCAAGGGCAAGTTCGTCAAGGTGTACCCACGGGACTACAAGAAGGTCATGGAGGCGAACAAGGCGAAGGATGTCATGAACGCCGAGGAGGCTACGCTCAAGGCGCAAAAGATTGACGACGCTTTCGCGCAGCTCAAGCAGATGTCCTCCGCCGCGGACCGCGTCCTCGAGAACAACGTGGTGGTGTCCAGGCCCACGCAGCTCGACAAGCCCTCCAAGGTTCGCGGGTTCGTCGAGTACGAGCGCGAGGCGCTGGGCTACCGCGACGCCACGACGCGCCTGAAGGACTGGAAGGAGGTTCACAGGCACGATCCGGCTGACGTCACCAAGCCTCTGCTCTCCACGCAATCCGCTCGGTGCATGGACTGCGGCACCCCGTTCTGCCACCAGACAAACACCGGCTGCCCGCTCGGTAACAAGATTCCCGAGTGGAACGAGCTGGTGCACCAAGGACGGTGGAAAGATGCGCTCGACCGCCTTCACGAGACGAACAACTTCCCCGAGTTCACCGGCCGCGTGTGCCCGGCGCCCTGCGAAGGCTCCTGTACCCTCGGCATCATCGAGAACCCGGTGGCGATCAAGTCCATCGAGTGCACCATCGTCGACCGCGGCTTCTCCGAGGGCTGGATCGTCCCCAAGCCCCCGAGCAAGCGCACCGGTAAGAGCGTGGCGGTCATCGGATCCGGCCCCGCGGGTCTCGCCGCGGCGGACCAGCTCAACAAGGCGGGTCACCTCGTCACCGTCTACGAACGCTCCGATCGCGTCGGCGGGCTCATGATGTACGGCGTGCCCAACATGAAGGCTGATAAGACTGAGGTTGTCCAGCGCCGCGTCGACTTGCTCGCCGCCGAGGGTATCACATTCGTCACCAGCGCGCACATCGGCGCCGAGGGCCATCCTTCCATCCACGATATCCGCGATGAAACCGACGCCGTCGTGCTGGCGTGCGGAGCTACCAAGCCGAGGGACCTCCCCGTCGACGGCCGCGAGCTCGGCGGCGTCCACTTCGCCATGGAGTTCCTCCACGCCAACACCAAGAGCCTGCTGGACTCCAACCTTGAAGATGGCAACTACATCGACGCCAAGGGTAAGAGCGTCGTGGTCATCGGCGGCGGCGACACGGGCACCGACTGCATCGGCACGTCCCTCAGGCACGGGTGCGAGTCTGTCGTGAACTTTGAGCTCATGACCAAGCCCCCGGACAGCCGCGCGCCCGGGAACGAGTGGCCCCAGTGGCCACGGATCTTCCGCGTGGACTACGGCCACGAGGAGGCCACCGTCCGCGACGGGAAAGACCCGCGAACCTACGAGGTTCTCACCAAGGAATTCATCCCCAAAACCGACGGCTCGGGCCAAATCGCGGGGGTGAAAACCGTCGGCGTGCGGTGGGTCAAGGACGCGGCCACCGGCCGGATGAACTTCGAGGAGGTGGAGGGCAGCGAGAAGGTGTGGGAGGCTGACTTGGTGCTCCTCGCCATGGGTTTCCTCGGCCCGGAGAGCACTCTGGTGGACAAGCTTGGCTTCGACGTGGACCAGCGGAGCAACTTCAAGGCTGAATTTGGCGAGTTTGAAACGTCTGTGCCCGGTGTTTTCGCCGCGGGTGACTGCCGCCGCGGGCAGTCGCTCGTGGTCTGGGCCATCTCCGAGGGCAGGGGCGCGGCCGCCAAGGTGGACCACTTCTTGATGGGTGACGACGCGACCCTCGGGGCTTTCGACGCGACGGGCACGGGCGCGGCGGACAACAACCCTAAGCCCCTCCCCGCCCGGTAAGCCGGCGCGAAGTATGTATATTTGTTTTCTCCAAGTTGAACTTTTTTAATTCATAAACGCCTCGTCGAGGAACAACCGGGCTCTCTCTCTTTCACGCGCACTTCACGCGAACGGCTTCCGACGGGTCATCGGTGTCGAAGATGATGACGTGCGGATCCTCCTCTCGAAAATCGTTGCCGACGCTCATCACCTGACAAATACGGTCATGGCGGGCTATAAGACCATGATTCGGTCTTATGGTGCATAAGGTCATGACATCTTGCTTGAACTTTCCTTTGTGTTTGCCGACGCTCTCGTGTATGTGCCCGTGAAAAGTCGCACGAGGTCCGTACCTCTCTATCGCCGCCCTGACTGCTACACTGCCCACTCTCTCGCCCCTGCTGGTGAGATCCCCGACGGTGTGACGCGGCGGCGCGTGCACGAACCAAATAGTCGCCTTGATCATTTTGTCGCCGTCCTCGTCAACCACTTCATCAGTATCTCGAATTAATGTATCCAGTGCTGTCTCAATGGAACCTTCATCATCATCGCAATCAAACCTAGGCTCGGTGTTCAAGCGTATCCGTTCAACGTTAGCACTACCAGATCTCGTGGAGACGAAGCCGTCGAGACTGGAACCCGCCTCAATCTGGTTTTCCTCCTGCCACCGCCAATCGCGGCGTTCCCAGTCCTTCTTCTTGTGGCTGGATATCGGCACGAGCGACAGACCAAGGACCGGGACATGGATGAAGTCATCGATGGATGACAAGGAAAACGTCTGCCCTTCGCCGTCGACTATCCTCACTTTACGGTAATGCCCTGTGCAGCCTCCCAAACTGCTATAATCGCGAGCTTGGCAAACTGATGGGTGTTTGCTCAGGGCCCCCCCGGGTTCGAAGTGGGCCTTCCAGTCCGAGTTGCCGGGCATGACGTACACGCTCGTCGAGTGTGCCTCCAGTAGTGGCATCATCTCTTCCAGGAGCCACTGTCTCTGTTGAACGAACCCCTCTTCCATGTACGTCAGAGCGTCGGGGTGGTCCCAAGCGATGGTCCCATCATCGTGGTGCGGAAGCACATCTCGGATCCTTTTGCCATCGCTCGGTTGTCCCCACCCCGCTCCCCTGGGTCCCAGGTCGCCACCCAGCACGACGGTGTCGCAGCCTTGATCCCTCGCACATCGCAGAATCCTCTTCAGATGCTCGGTGTTCCCGTGGAGGTCGGCGGTGAAGCACACCTTGACACCCATCGCCGCCCCTGTCAATGGATTTTCTTTGACTGAATTTTCTTGGCTTGGATGAGCGCGTGACTAGATCATGAAAGGTGAAGCGCGTGAGACCATTAGGTCAAGCGCGCCGAAGGACCGATATCATCCCCCCGGGCGGCGCGCAAACATGGAGCTCCTCGTACTCGTCCTCAACGCGGGCATGGCGAGCGCAGATCTCGCCGCCACCCTGGACAAGCTCAAGGAGCAGTCCAAGTCCATCGGCGCGCACAAAAAGCGCCAGCTCTTCTGGGACGCGTACACGAAGATGGCGTCCAAGGCGAACAACCTCGCGGACGGAACCTTCTGCTTCTTCAAGTACAGCGCGGACACATCCAAGGACGACGCGGAGGGCGACGTCGAGGTGGTGGAGCTCACCAAGCGCCAGAAAGGCATGGTGAGCGGCGGGGGAGTCGACGTGCTGGGACCAAAGTTCAAGCCACCGGAGGACCCGTCGTCCAAGACTGTCGCGTACGCGTGGATGGAGGACGCGGCGCAGACCGCATGGGACGACCTGATGCACGGCGAACCGTGCATCTACATCACCCCCGACGCCGTGTGGGTCGGGACCAGGCACAAGCGCGCCATGTGCAAGGCTGTCGGCTCACCCTTGAAGTCAGTAAAGGACGTCGAAAAGTTAATCGCAGAGCTCAAGCCCGACGCGCCGCTGCGATCCGTATCATTCCACGGCAACGAACCACCCGGCGTGAACGCGTACAACACCTTCCTCGCCGGGTCGTTCAAGCTCGACGGCCCGCTGCCGTCCACGATCGGCGTCGTCAACACCACGTCCACGAACGAGATGTACGACTACTTCGCTCTGCGTAAAAACACGAGCAACGTGGATGACGCCAACCGGCTAATCGCGACGATGCTGGCGGACGTGGGTAAAGGATTGACGCCGCTGATCTGCGCGAGCAGCACGAAGGAGGCGTCGGTGGCGTACAAGAGCGCGCTGATGAAGAAAATATACCTGCACGAGAGCATGAGAAAGTTCATAGCGAAGGCGAAGGAGGATGGGCAGGTTGAGGTTTGCGTCATCGAAGGGGACGACGAGTCGAAGATGGGGGCGTTCGCGCAGTACGGTAAGCTGGTGTTCGAGATGTTCTACAGGTGCGATCTCACGACGATGGGCGCGTAATGTATGTAGACGACGTAGATGCCTGTCATTTCTTTACGTGACATCTACTTGTAGTGTGTGCTCATATATGGGCTTTTGGTCTGTGCTCGCTCTGGCTGTCTGCTGTGGGCTCCTCACCGCACGTATCATCGGAACGCTCGAGAAACAGACCGTCACATACTCTCCGTCCGACACGCGTCGCGTCGAGATGCGAACCATGACCGCCGCGCCCGCGCGCGTCCACGCCACTCCTCTCAACGTCGCTCGCCGCGTCGTCTCCAAGCCGGCCCCGCGTCGCGCGTCCGCGCCGTCCACGAGATCGTCCAAGAGCGCTCGAGCGAACGCGTCCGAGATGACGTCGACGACCGCATCACAGGATCTCGATATCGACGCGCCGGACCCGAGCGCCATCTACGACGTCGTGGACGAGGACGAGATGCTCTACGGCGCGTCCAACACCTTCCCGATCAAGCCCGACGAGCTCGTCGTGAAGTGCAAGTCCGCGCTCCGCGCCGGGTTCGCCAACATCGGCGACTCGCTCGCGGAAGATTTCGAGTTTATCGGGCCCGTCGTCGGACCTCTGCCGCGGGACGCGTTCGTCAACGCGGTCGGCGGTTTCGACCTCACCACCGGATTCCCGGACATGAAGTCCAACTACCACCACTTCAGGGTGGACCCGTTCGAGACGAACAGGGTGTGGTTCCAGAACAGAACCACGGGGACGCACACGGGGAAACTCGCGGGTCGCTTCGAAGCGACCGGGACCGTCGTCGAATGCCCGCCCCAGGCGCTCTCCATGACATTCAACGAGAGCGGCAAGATCGTGAAGATCACCGTCGGCGTCGTGATGGATCGTACGATGGGGAACACCGGCGGGCTGGGCGGCGTCTTCGGCTTGTTCAGCGCCATCGGATCGCCGCTGCCGTTTCCGGAGGCTCGCCCGTGGAAAATGTCCAAGCGGTACAAGTTCTTCCAGTGGCTCGGTCGTCTCTCGGCCAAGAAGGCGGAGGCCAAAAAGTGAAGAGGTGGTGTGCGTGCGTCATGAAAGGGCGGTCCGATTGTCTACTTGTAGTGTGCATAAAACGTTACGATGTGTCGCGTCTTTCGCTTTTTGTCGTCGCGCTCAAAGTTATTCTATTCGTCCTCATTTCATCTTCACCTGGTCCGCCTTCGGGGGGTACCACGCCGTCTTCGCGAACCCCTCCTTCCCTTCCGGATACTTTTTGTACTCCCCGTAGTCCCTGTCGTGCGTGTACGAGAGGCATTGAACGTCGGGCGGGCCGCTTTCCTCCGGCACGTCCCGCCACCTGTACGCCTTTGTGCTTCGGTAGAGGGTACTCTGGTTCCATATAATCAGGTTGAGACGCTCGCCCGTGCTCAGGTCGTCCGCCCCGTGCCTGTGCGCCCCGAGGTGCACGACGCACCTACCCTTCACATGCTGGTACACGAGGCTCCGCTTGCGGTGCGAGTCCCCGCCGAGGACGCCGCAGAACTGCAAGCCCGCGCCCGTGAACGCCTTACCGAGGCAAACGTTAAATGTCACGTCGCTGTCGTCCGTGTGCATATCGAGGCCCAGGTCCGCACCCTCACGATACTGCACCAGAAAGCTGTGGTGGCCGTCCAGTGCACCCCCGCCCTGTTCAGGAAACAGCGCCTCGGCGACCGGCGACAGCACCCGAGCGACAAGCGCGTCCATCGCGCGCTCCATCCCGATCTCGTTCACGATTAGTCCGTAATTGTTCATGCTGTTCGGCCGGGCGACGGGCAAGCCGCTAGCCTGGAAGTGCTCGGATTCCTCGATGAGCGCGTCGCAGTAGTCGTCGTTGAGCAGCGGGAAGGTGTAGATTCCCGGCGCGACCTCCTCGCACAGCTCTTTAGCCTCAGTCGGCGTGATGGTGCCCTTCTTCATCGTTTCGAGCAGCGCGGGGTGTAGCCACTCGTCCACTCGCTTCGGGTCGAATAAGTACGCGTGTTTCCGTCCCGTCACGCCGACGCCGTCGGCGTACGACGCGATCACTCGCTCGCGCTCCGCGTTGGCGTCCGCGGTCCTTCGCCACTCCGCGAGGAGGTGTTTTCTCCGGTTGTTTATCCGGTCGTCGTTCAAGGGTCCGGGGAGTTTACACGGAACCGAGAAGAAGCGTCGTGTCGCGTCCAGAATGCCTTCTAGACGGTACGTCACCCCCTTGACGATCGTCTCGCCGCTCGTTTCGTCGGTGACGCGCTCGACGGCGGTCGGCGGGAGGTTATCGGGGTGGAAGAAGATCCCTGCGACTTCCCTTTCTTCGTCGACTAGGAGGTGGTGCACCTTGGAGAGAACGTGCACGTCGGGCGGTGCGTGCGGGTAGTTCGAGTCGAAGGTGAAGCGGACGAGGTAGTTGGACGTACTCGTATCGTACCCCGAGCCGTCGTTGCCGCGGATACGCGCGTGGACGTGCCACGGACCGCCGGCCGGGTCGGGGTTGAGGGCGAGCGCGCGACCCTCCGTGTCGTCGTCTTCCTCGAACGTCGAGACGTACCTCGCGGGCGTGGGGTCGGAGAGACAGTCGACTCCCTTTGGAAGGGACGTGGCGGATCGAAGGGTGGATACCTCGTCGGAGAGGAGCGTCAGCGCGGGGGACGCGTCGTGGTCATCGGCGCGCTTCTCCACCGGCTCCGCGCTCATGTGAAACGCCCAAGACGAGATCTGAGACGAGAGTCGCGGTCGAAGGGTCGATTGTATCGGAGAGGCGCCGTGGCGAATGGGTCGGAGATGCAAACCGGTGGACGCGAGAGATGGCGATGGCGCGAAACCGTGCGAACCCACCAGTCCGCGCGCTGCCCTGACGACCCTGTGCATGCAGGAGTGATGGTCGAGCGTTGTTATTTCAATGGCAGACTCGCTCACAACTCATTCAAATGGGCGACGCAGTTGCGGACGACGGTCCAAAGGAGGATCCCACCGGGGATCCCCCGCCCCCGCCCCCGCCCGGGCGCATGGGCGCGTGCGAGGTCTGCGAGGAGGCACCGCCGGCCAAGTACAGGTGCCCCGCGTGTTCCGTCGCGACGTGCTCGCTGGCGTGCTCCAGATCGCACAAGACGCGAGGCGGCGGCTGCACGGGCAAGCGCGACCGCGCCGCGTTCAAGCCCATCACGGAGTTCACCGACCGCGACGTCATCAACGACTACAGGTTCCTGGAGGAGGCGCTGCTGGAGAAGGACAGGGCGAAGCGATGGAAGCCGGGGTACACGGCCGGCACGGAGGCGGCGCAGCGATCGGAGCGACCGCCCGCGACCGCGAAGATCGTCGGCACGCTGACTCGCGAGGCAAAAACGCGCGGGGTCGAGCTCTTCTGCATGCCCGACGGCATGGCGCGCCGCGTCGCGAACACCACATTTTTCGACCGCAAACGCAACGTCATGCAGTGGAGGGTCGAGTGGACCTTCCACGCGTCCAGGGAGATCGTGAACGCGGATGATGATGTCGACACAGCTGGCGACGAAACGATCGAGCGTTCCTCCTCCGTGTCGCTTCGCGCGGAGGACCCAAAGCTCGACGAGTCAACGACGCTGCTGGACGCCCTTCGCGTGCACCTCGCGCCGGGACCCGGACGCGCCGCGAGGCTGCATCAGCTCAGACGCTTCGCGGACGCGATGAAGGGAGCGACGGGGATGAACGCGGGTGAAGATGCCGGGACGACGAATGCAAAAACGCCGGAGCTCGCGGTGTACCTGGAGAAGGAGGGATGTCCGGCGAACGATAAACGGTATCACAGGCTGGACGTGCGTAAGACGCTGCGGGAGTGTTTGGAGGGTAAGCGCGTGTTGGAGTTTCCCTCGATGCAGGTGACGGTGTTGCCGGAGGACGAGGGCAGGTTCAGGGAGCCGGACACGTGTGTTACTTAAGGATACAATTGAAAAAAATAACAACATCAAGGAACTGCCACCACCTTGACTACGGACGTGGTCCCCACCTTCTGGATAACAACCACAAAGTCGCCCACGTTCAGCTGCCCGCTGCTCTTACCCCGATTGAACACCACCTGCAACAGCGCGTTCGGGTCCGAGTTGATCGGGTTCGCCAGCAGAGGCGTGAGACCCCGGTTCAACAAACCCTGCCTCGCCGCCCGTTCCCCGTCCAACACCCACCGGATGCTGTTCTGTAAGATGCGCGGGATCACCAGCGACATGATGGGCATGTTCGGCCGGTACTTACTCACCAGCTGCGCGGTGTGCCCGGTGCGCGTGAACACCACAATCATGGACGCGCCAACCTTCGAAGCCGCTCGCACCGCCGAACTCGCGAGCGCCTCCGCCTGCGAAAGCAACCCGCTCTCAACCATCGCCGGCGGGAGCTGCATCTGGTAATGGTTCTCGTGGTCGAACACCGCCTCCGCCTGCCTGCAGATACGACGTACCGTAGCAACCGCGATGGGCGCGAACTGCCCGCGCAGGGTCTCCGCGCCGAGCATGATGGCGTCGGCTCCGTCCAGCACCGCATTGGCCACGTCGGTAGCCTCCGCCCGCGTGGGCCGCGGGGTCTCCGTCATGGTGTCGACGACGCGCGTGATGACCACGGGCTTACCCGCGTGGTTACACTTGTGCAGGACCATCTTCTGGGAGAGGAACACCTTCTCCGGGGGCATGTCTAAACCGAGGTTACCGCGGCTTAAGATGACTCCGTCGGATGCCGCGACGATGTCGTCGATGTGCAAGAGCGCCGAGAGCCGCTCCACTTTGGCCACGATGCTCACGCCGCCGCCGCCGACGGACTTTGCGAAATCCCTGCACTCGTGCACCGCCCGCGCGTTGGGCGTGAAGGACAGCGAGATGAAGTCGATCTCGTTCGGCACCGCCCAGTGCTCGATGACGTGCCTGTCCCATTCGCTCAAAGTGGGCAGATCGTCGCCCTTGTTACTCACCTGCACCGTGAGTAAAACCCCGCCGAGCCGCGCGGTGTTCTTGCACGTGCAGTAGATGTGTCCAGCCTTGGCGTCCACCTCGTCAACCTTGAGGTACACGGAGGATGTCTCGCTGCCGGTGAACAGGTACTGACCGACGAACACGTCGTCGCCGGGCTCCACGAAGTGAACCAAGTCCGGGTTGTTGACTGGGAGATACTCGGATGACGCCGTGATGCTGAGGTCGGTGGTGAGCGTGACCCTGTTGCCTTGCTCGAGGGATACCTTGGTCTTGGGCGCCCTCGGGTCGAAGGATGAGACGTCCGGGGGTGCGAGCTGGACGCCAATCTCGGGCCCGCGCGTGTCCAGCATCGTGGCGCACAGGATCTTGGTCTGCTTCATCGCCTCCCGGAGATTGTTGAGCGTCACCGTGTGATACTCCATGCTGCCCCACGAGAAGTCGAAGCGGGCGGTGGTCATGCCCGCCTCGAGCAGGGCGACGAGCTCGGAGACCGTGCGGGACTTCACGCCGACGGTGCAGATCACCTTGGTGAGCGCGTTGGACGAAGACGGGTCGTCGGACTCCTGCGAAAGGACCGGGGGCGGATCCATCAGTAAAAAGCAACCTGGAATTGGCAATCGCGCGCGTAATTGGCGCTGGGTCACGCGGGGAGTGGGCGCACCTGGAGGATGGAGGACAGGCCCCGTAGCTCCTCATCCTGCCCGAGCTTCTTCTGCACGATGTTCGCGGACGAATCGTACCGCGTCAGGTCGACGTACGACATGGCGACCGCGCGCTCTTGGTCTGTGAGTGAGATCCGCCCTTGGCGCGCGATATTTCACGCGCTTCAGTTGCCCGGCCCGAGGCGAAAAGGCGCGAGCTGATCAATGGCTATTTCGACCATTCCGTATGCGCAAATAGAGTGAAATAGAACAAAATGTCCTCAATGCATTTGCCCCTTGGTGACTTGACGAGATGCCGGATTTCGCCGTTCAACAGGACTCAGCGACGCGAGCGCCGAGCGCGGCGGCAGACCTTCATCGGCCCGAGGCGCGCCACTGGCACGAGTATCAGACGCGCTCGCCGCGCCAGTGGTCGCACGTCTCGAGCCGTAGCGGACGGAACATTCCGAACACGCTCCACGGTTCCGCGACGGGAGAGCGCAAGCGGTGACGTCGTCAGGAAGCCCGGGGCTAGCACTACGTGGATACCATGAGCGTGCTCAAGGGGCTCCTGACGGCGCGCGAGGGGAGCTACTTCAAGACCGAGCAGGAGGATGAGCTCCAGGTGTACCGTCGCCGGCGCATAAAGGAGGGAGCCATCAAAGACGATCCGCGACTCCCGGGCGAGGGGCCCCGAGGCTTCGTTTCATCTGAAAAGCTGGCCGAGATTCACGCGCAGGAGGCGAGACTCTCAGCCCCGCCCGGGGTCTCGAGGCAACAGATGTCGTCGCTGCTGCCGAACACATCCACGAAGGGCGGGTACCGAACTCAACGGGGCATGGACACCGGCCTGTACAAGGTACCCTCACTGCGACAAAACCGATGGAGCGGGCTCAACTTGCAAGATTTGGGGGACCTGAAAGATTTGCCCGAAGAGACGCTGGCGTCGTCGAGGCACAAAGCCATGATGGACAAGTCGTTGGCGGTCGGCACGCGCGCGTTGCTGTACGGGACGCTGATCGCCGCCGGGGGTATAGTAGGGATCACGGCGCTCACGGCGTCGTACTGCGATGTCCACTCCGCGGATGACCTGCGGTTATTCATGAACCGGCGCCTAGGGCCGTCGGTGGATCGCATGAAGGCGTCGCTGGTGCCGTGGAAAGCGTACTTCAAGACGCTGGACGTCCATAAATACGTTAGCAAGGATAGCATCAAATAGCGCCGCGCACTAGTTTATTCAATCACGATTCATTCAGTAGACTAGCTACTGGACCCAAAGTAAGAACGTCTTGGATGTGCATTCACAACGATAATAAGCGTCTATCAACCGAGCTGGCCGACGAAGAGGAACCACACCGCCGTGCTCAGCGCCAGCGTCGCCGACCCTTTCTCCAGGTTATCCGCCCATACGACCCCACTGTGCGGCATGGGCAGCCCCGTGATGGACTCGCGCACGCCGTACATGCCGAACGCGTAGAACAAATAGACCAGGCAGAGCAACACGAGGAAGATTCGCCCCGGGAGGTTCAAGTCGGGCTCGTGCTTTCTGTGAAACCCGGCGAAATCCGCGGCGAGGATCGCGTCGCAGCTCTTGTCGATCGCGGCGAGAGCCTTGATGGTTTTCTTCGCGCTCGGGTCCTCCGCGCGGACCTTGCCCCGGATGTCCTGCGCGTACTTCTTGAACATGACGGCGACGTCGAACTTGTCCTCGCACTGCAGCATGATCCTCGCGCTGAGCCCGCGCCTGATCTTGACGACGCCCTCGAACACCTTGCCGTTATCGTAGCACTCCGCCATGGTGGCGATGGCCATGACCTGGGGGATGCCGCAGAACCTGAACACGTCCACGTTCTTCAATCGGGTCAGGTACTCGATCGAATCCGTCGCGTGGGCGAGCCCGTTGGTGATGAGCTCGTTCATGCACGAAACAGCGGCGGCTCGATTCTCCGGCTTCGCAAACGCGTCGAGCGTCTTCCCGTGCTTGCTCCAGATGCACTTGGGCCAGAACATCCTCGGCGCGGGTTCCTCCATGATGTCCTCCAGGTAATCGCGGATGATGTTGGTCTTCTGGAGGAACAGGCCCATCGCGTTTGAGAGCTCCTCGGTATCCGCAATTCGTTTATCTTCGAGCATGGAGTTGGCCCACAGGTTGGAGAGGCCGATGCCCACCAGCCCGGCGACGTAGTGGCAGTACTCGTCCCAGTCCTCCAGGGTGACCACCTCGCGCTTGATGAAATTGCTCATACCCTCGCCCATGCGCTTGGTGATGTCGGCGATGACTTCCTGATACTCCTTCTTCAGCGAGAGGAACACCGCGGTGACTTTGGGGTATTCGTCCATGAGAACCTTGTAGTGCTTCTCGCCGCACGGGTAGGTGTATTTGGGGTCGTAGATCTTCTTCCAGAAGATCTCCAGCTCCTTGCACTTGGGCGTGTCCGGGATGCTCATGTCGTCCTCCACGGTATCCAGCGCGCGGAGCACGAGGTAGAAGACGCACACCGCGTCCTGCAGCTCGTGCGGGAGCTGCTGGATGACGATCGCGAACGACCTCGAGACGAGGTTGAGCATGTGGTAGCAGAACCGGAGGTTGGGCTCCTTCGGCAGCTTCTTCGCCTGGTCCGCCATGCATTTGACCCGGTACAAGGGGATGATGTCCCCGGGATGCTTCAGGATGAGCGAGAGCGCGCCCATGGTGATGAACAATCAGTCGGCGCTCTTACACAGACGAAATGAACTGATCGGCCGCGGGTGGTGACCGGTCGACGATGAACGGAGCGATGGATGAACGATCGGCCGTGTGGCCAGTCGATGAACTGAGGACAATCCGAAGGTGTCGGCCGCCGCGTGCGTGGGGACAAGTCGCGACTACGTGTGCCACAACTGTGCGGCTCGAAGGGTGGATCTCCGACGGTTGGTCCAGCTCTATCTCTCCCGCCCGCTCGTCACTGCTTTGTGGCTCGAGGGCGATGCAAAAATTCCTCGCAGCCTTTTTTTCACAGCCGACCGCGAATCGTCGGTCGGCAAATTCTGATCCGCCCTCATATGTCACACTGAAACTCCATACGGCTTCCTAAAACGCCATTGGGACACGTCGCCCGTGGGTGAAAAACTCCAAACTCAAACTGACCTTCCGCCAATCAGATGACCGGGATTCGATTCTGTTGAGGGTCAAAAGTCTCGAGATTCGGCTTATTTTTTTCGTTTCTCTACGGCGGCTAGTCAGGAATTCTGAGCGCGAGATCTTAAATATCTCGCGCCCACCTGGCTCGCCTGATGGCCAGAAACAACCTCCAGTTTACCCCTCTCACCCGCATAGGAGTAGCCATTCTTGCCTCGCGCGTGCTCGTGCGTCGCAACAACCGCACACCACCCCAACATGGCTTCGGCCGCTGCCCTCGCGGGCGCTCTCAACCGCATCGCGGTCTCCGCCAAGCCCACGGCGAAGAAGACCAATGTCGTCGCGAAGAAGGTGCGTCGCGCGCGCCGAGACACGACAACCATTTCCCCGACGAAGGGGTATCCGCCGGATTTCTTCCACAGCGGATACGTCGCGTCGACGTCACCTTCGCCTATGCGATGGCTCGTTAAACGCGCGTCTCGCCGCCGCGGCCGATGCGCGCGGGCTTCGTCGATTCGTTTAACGACCGAATGTCGATTTTCGGGGCGAGCCGCGATCGATCGACGCGCTCGAAACGTCGCGATCGCGCCCCACCCGCTCTCTCATCTCGTTGGTTGTTGGCGAAATGCCCTGAAGGGTTGATCCTGACCCCTATCCTCCCCTCCCTCCTCCGATGTTCCAGGCTTTCAACGCCCGCGCGCTTCGCTCCGGCCCTCGTGATCTCACGGTACGTTTGCCATTCACCGCGCGCGCGATTCTCCCGTTCACGGCGCGTCACCGGGCGCCGATACCCCCCGGGTTAGGGGGCGCTTCCCCACACGCTGCCACTTGTCCCGTGACAAAACCAGAGCCGGAGGTGTTCGGGCGAAGATATCCCCCCGGATACGCTTTTGAGCCGCCGCGGTATGCGGGCGCGACGCGCGTGTTTGTGGACATCGCGGCTTCGCGACGCGCGGGACGGACGCATCGACGCGTTCTCCCCGCGTTTTCGACGCGCGATCTCCGCCGACACCGCGCGCGGCGCCCCGAGCCCCGCGGCCTTCCGGGGCACCATCTCACCCCAACCCCGATACGCCTGAAAGTTCACTCTCGCGCACCAAGATTGAAAAAAGAAAATCGGCGAACCCCCGACTGACCTCCACCCCTCCCGACAATAAACCCACAGATCATGAACGTCGCGACCGGTCCCAAGGGTCCCGTGACCTCCTCCGAGGAGTCCGACGAGGACAAGCTCATGGCGGACCAGGCCCAGGGGGGTGGGTTCACCAACGTGGATCCCTCGGTTCGCCGCATTGTCCCCGACGCCAAAGGCCGCACCGTGGTCAAGGTTGTCTACGTCGTGCTCGAGTCCCAGTACCAGTCCGCGCTCTCCTCGGCGGTCAACTCCCTCAACGCCAACAACGACAAGGTGTGCTTCGAGGTGTCCGGCTACCTCCTCGAGGAGCTCCGCGACGCCAAGAACCTCGCCATGCTGAAGGAGGATGTGGAGAGCGCCAACATCTTCATCGGATCGCTCATCTTCATCGAGGAGCTCGCCGAGAAGATCGTCGAGGTGGTCTCTCCCCTCCGTGACTCGCTCGACGCGTGCCTGATCTTCCCCTCCATGCCCGCGGTCATGAGGCTCAACAAGCTCGGCACCTTCTCCATGGCGCAGCTCGGCCAGTCCAAGTCCGCCATCGCGTCCTTCATGAAGAAGAAGAAGGAGTCCGGCGGCTTCGAGGAGGGCATGCTCAAGCTCGTGCGCACCCTCCCCAAGGTGCTCAAGTACCTCCCCTCCGACAAGGCCCAGGATGCCCGCAACTTCATGAACTCCCTCCAGTACTGGCTCGGCGGTTCCTCCGATAACCTCGAGAACTTCCTCCTCATGATCTCCAAGGCGTACGTCCCCGCCCTCAAGGATATGGAGATGGAGATTGCGGAGCCCGAGACGTTCCCCGACACCGGCATCTGGCACCCCACCGCGCCCACCATGTACGAGGACCTCAAGGAGTACCTCAACTGGTACGACACCCGCAAGGATATGACCTTTGCCAAGGATGCCCCCGTCGTCGGCCTCGTCCTCCAGCGCTCGCACCTCGTCACCGGCGACGAGGGCCACTACTCCGGCATGGTCATGGACCTCGAGGCGCGCGGCGCCAAGGTTGTCCCGATCTTCGCGGGCGGCCTCGACTTCTCCCTCCCCGTCGAGCGCTTCTTCTTCGACCCCATCACCAAGGGTCCCTACGTCGACACCGTGCTCTCCCTCACCGGCTTCGCCCTCGTCGGCGGCCCCGCGAGGCAGGACCACCCCAAGGCGATCGATTCCCTCAAGAAGCTCAACGTGCCTTACATGTGCACCGTGCCTTTGTCCTTCCAGACCACCGAGGAGTGGACCGACTCCACCCTCGGCCTCCACCCCGTGCAGGTTGCCCTCCAGGTTGCGCTCCCCGAGCTCGACGGAGCCCTCGAGCCCATCATCTTCTCCGGCCGCGACTCCAAGACTGGCAAGTCCCACTCTCTCCAGGACCGCGCGTCCCAGATCGCGAACCGCGCCCTGAAGTGGGCCAACCTCCGCAAGAAGAAGAACGTCGACAAGAAGCTCGCCATCACCGTCTTCTCCTTCCCCCCCGACAAGGGCAACGTCGGCACCGCCGCGTACCTCAACGTCTTTGGCTCCATCTACCGAGTGCTCGAGGGCCTCAAGAAGGAGGGCTACGACGTGGGCGACATGCCCAATAACGAGGAGGACCTCATCAACTCCGTCCTCAACGACAAGGAGGCTCAGTTCGCGTCCCCCGACATGAACATCGAGTACAAGATGTCCGTCAAGGAGTACGAGAAGCTCTGCATCTACCAGGAGGATCTCCACGAGAACTGGGGCCCTCCCCCCGGTCAGCTCAACACCGACGGCCAGAACCTCCTCGTCTACGGCAAGACGTTCGGCAACGTCTTCATCGGCGTCCAGCCCACTTTCGGCTACGAGGGTGACCCCATGAGGCTTCTCTTCTCCAAGTCTGCGTCTCCCCACCACGGATTCGCCGCGTACTACACCTACATCGAGGAGGTTTTCGGCGCCGACGCCGTGCTCCACTTTGGCACCCACGGCTCCCTCGAGTTCATGCCCGGTAAGCAGGTTGGCATGTCCGGGGACTGCTACCCCGATCACCTCATCGGCAGCACCCCCAACATCTACTACTACGCCGCCAACAACCCCTCCGAGGCGACCATCGCCAAGCGCCGCTCGTACGCCAACACCATCTCCTACCTGACCCCGCCCGCCGAGAACGCGGGCCTGTACAAGGGTCTCAAGGAGCTCAAGGAGCTCATCGCCTCCTACCAGGGCCTCAAGGACTCCGGCCGCGGCGCGTCCATCGTGAACTCCATCGTCGTCACGGCCACCACCTGCAACCTCGACAAGGATATCCCCGAGATTCCCGGGCCGGAGGAGGACGCCAAGGATTTCGACCAGGAGAAGAAGGACATGATCGTCGGTAAGGTTTACCAGAAGCTCATGGAGATTGAGTCCCGCCTCCTCCCATGCGGCCTCCACGTCGTCGGCTGCCCCCCCTCCGCGGAGGAGGCGGTCGCCACCCTCGTCAACATCGCCGGCATCGACCGCGAGGATGAGGAGATTCTCGCCCTCCCCCAGCTCCTCGCCCGCTCCGTCGGCGACGACATCGAGCGCATCTACCGCTCCAACGATACCGGCAATCTCGAGGATGTGCAGCTCCTCCAGGACATCACCGAGGCGTCCCGCCTGATGGTCAACACCTTTGTGAACAACGCGGCTGACCCCTCCGGCCGCCTCGCCGCCAACGCCCTCGGCGCCCTCGGCAACATGTTCGGAGGCGCCGCCGTCGCGGTTCCCTGGGGCGACGCCCTCAACGGGTCCAAGTTCAAGGAGATCGACGTCGTCGCGACCCGCAAGCTCTTCGGCTACCTCCGCTTCTGCCTCGAGCAGATTGTGAAGGACAACGAGCTCGGCGCGCTCGTCGAGGCTCTCGACGGCCAGTACGTGCTCCCCGGCCCCGGCGGTGACCCCATCCGCAACCCCAAGGTTCTCCCCACCGGCAAGAACATCCACGCGCTCGACCCCCAGGCGATCCCCACCTCCGCCGCCATTGCCTCGGCCAAGGTTGTCGTCGACCGCCTCATCGAGCGTCAGCGCGTGGAGAACAACGGCGCCTACCCCGAGTCCATCGCTCTGGTGCTCTGGGGCACCGACAACATCAAGACTTACGGCGAGTCCCTCGCGCAGGTGATGCTCATGGTGGGTGTTATTCCCATGCCCGACGCCCTCGGCCGCGTGAACAAGCTCGAGATCATCTCCCTCGAGGATCTCGGCCGCCCCCGCATCGACGTCGTCGTCAACTGCTCGGGCGTCTTCCGCGATCTCTTCGTCAACCAGATGAACCTCCTCGACCGCGCCGTCAAGCTCGCCGCCGAGCAGGATGAGCCCTACGAGATGAACTACGTGCGCAAGCACGCCGTCGAGCAGGCTGAGGAGCTCGGCCTCTCCATCCGCGACGCCGCCACCCGCATCTTCTCCAACGCGTCTGGTTCCTACTCGTCCAACGTGAACCTCGCCGTCGAGAACTCTTCTTGGAACGACGAGTCCCAGCTCCAGGACATGTACCTCAACCGCAAGTCCTTCGCGTTCAACTCCGACACCCCCGGTGCGGGCATGGAGACCAAGACTGAGATCTTCAAGTCGGCCCTCTCCAAGGTTGACGTCACCTTCCAGAACCTCGACTCGTCTGAGATTTCCCTCACCGACGTGTCGCATTATTTCGACTCTGATCCCACCAAACTCGTCGCCGGCGTGCGCAAGGATGGTAAGATGCCCTCCTCCTTCATCGCGGACACCACCACCGCGAACGCCCAGGTGCGCTCCCTCTCCGAGACTGTGCGCCTGGACTCCCGCACCAAGCTCCTCAACCCCAAGTGGTACGAGGGCATGCTCGCGTCGGGCTACGAGGGTACCCGCGAGATTCAAAAGCGCCTCAACAACACCCTCGGCTGGTCCGCCACCTCTGGTCAGGTGGACAACTGGGTGTACGAGGACGCCAACGACGTGTACATGAAGGATCCCGAGATGCAGAAGAGGCTTATGGAGACCAACCCCAACTCCTTCCGCAAGATGGTTGCCAACTTCCTGGAGGCGAACGGGCGCGGTTACTGGGAGACTTCGGATGAGAACATCGAGCGCCTTCGCAACCTCTACATGGAGGTCGAGGACCGCATCGAGGGTGTCGAGAACTAAATTGGTTCTCGACACCCCCCGGTTCTCACCGACCCGGTCACATTCTTCTTGCAGCTGCAGCGCGTAGCCAAATTGGACGTCACACATGAACTGCCAATATTTCAATACCCTCACGCTCCGAGCGACACTGCCAGGCGGGGGCGACTTTTTATTAGTCCGCAGCCGGCGTAGCGTGGGGAGGGTCTCTTGTGTGCTTGTGTACACTCCCTTCAAAAAACATGCAACTTTAATTTCAAACCAAAAACATTTACAAAAAGAGCACGCGTCTCTCGTACCATCTCGCGGCCATCGCGCGCCTCTCCCCCG